>Ga0233425_10002115_pt1 | contig 40534 bp, 32 predicted proteins | sample Watercolumn_Towu_2_FD_181712 | JGI IMG/M metagenome (GOLD analysis project Ga0233425, IMG submission 181712) | Freshwater microbial communities from Lake Towuti, South Sulawesi, Indonesia - Watercolumn_Towuti2014_140_MG | ecosystem: Environmental > Aquatic > Freshwater > Lake | place...
TCTGTCGCCAGGGGACTATCTACATATATGGGCACGGAGGGTATGGATTTTTCTTTCAATAACTTGTTAAGAAAATAAACCACCTCCTGGGTGCGTTCCAGAGTGAATGAAGGTATAAGGAGCTTTCCCCGGCGATGGATCGTCCGGTTGATAGCATCCTTAAGCTTGATCTCTGCTTCTTCTATGGGAGCATGGAATCTCCCGCCGTAGGTACTTTCAATGATAAGATAGTCTAGATTTCTTAATTGCGCCGGGTCATTCAATAAAGGCAACCCCTTCCGGCCCAGGTCTACGGCATAACCCAGCCGGATAATTTTTTTGTCAGCTTTTATATCCAGCACCACTATAGCCGAACCCAGAATATGTCCGGCATCGAACAACTGAGCGCTGATCTCGCTGGCTACGCTCAATTTCTGATGATAGGATACCGGCCGGATCTTCTTGACCGCCTTACTTGCCTCCTTCATGGTGTAAAGCGGCCTTCTCGGAGGGAGGCCCAACCTGCGGTTTATCTTATTTACATATCTTACGTCTTCTTCTTGGATCTTTCCGGAATCCTCAAGCATAAGCCGGCAGAGGTCTTTGGTGGCTCCGGTAGCGTAAATCTTGCAGCGTAGGCCACTCTTAATCAATGTAGGAAGATTTCCGCAGTGGTCGATATGGGCATGTGAAATTATCAGGGCGTCGATTCTGCGAGGATTATACTGAAGTGTGGTGTTGACTTTATAAGAAGCGTCGCGGTGGCCCTGAAAGAGACCTGCGTCCAGCAGCACCTCCGATCTGTCTGTGGAGACCAGATGGCTTGAGCCGGTCACCGTCCGTACCCCGCCCAGAAATCTTAAACGCGCGCTCATATTCAGTCCTTTGACCGCATCTTTATAACCGCCAATACGACTAGTATAAGATAAAACAGCCCGCTTACCAGGATTATTTTATTGTGCAGGAAATATTCCGCAACCGCCCGGGGGTCATATAAAACACCTCTGCCCACTCCGGAAATTATATACTGGATCCAGAACATTTTAAAGGGCGTACCCAGCGCCGCCGCGGCCAGATATTTTCTGATATCGATTTTGGTGAGCCCTGCGGAGAGATCCATGAATTTATAGGGTATCAGTGGGGCGACCCTAAAGACCAGAAGCCAGGCAAAGCTAATATGTCCGAGCTTCTCGTCAAAATTCCTGTATTTGGCCGGCGAATTCTTTTCGATAAACCCTCTGCCCAGCTTACGGGAGAGACTGAACAATATAAAGGCGTTAATGACCTCCGCTACGGAAATGAGGAGGGCACTTAAACCGGCTCCGAATACCAGTGCTCCCATCAACCAAAATGCGTCTTTGGAGAAGAGTATGAAAAAGGTGACTACAACATATAGTATTACGTATATAAGACTTGAGTACAGCAGGGGAAAATTATTGAGGATGTTCCGGATGTGCCCGGCGTAAGCAGGGAAATCAACGAAACTTTGAAGGAGTGGCAGGGCGGACACGAATACGATGAGCGCCAGAAACTTGAGGCTGTTTCCTAATTTTCCGTTCATCGCCTTGGCTAGGTCACAAAGAGATTGCGCGAGGAGAATTTTCCGTCGGTGGTTAGGTTGACGCCCAACCTTTTCAATCCGACGTCATCGCCGGGGGTCGGAATATGTGTCATATGCAGCTCGCATCCCCTTAATTCTACCAGCTTGTTCATAGCCAGCTCCGCGGTATGGTTAGTGGTCGCGCTGATAGATAAGGCGATAAGCGTTTCCTCCAGATCCAGGCTTTCTGATTCCGCATCAAGTATGCCTTCCTTGAGTTTAGCGATCTGCCCGATAATATGGGGGGAAAGCAGCAGTATCTCATCCGGGATATTCGCCAGAACCTTAACCGCGTTCAAGACCAGGCTGGAGGCTGCATGCAAAAGCTTGGAATTCTTGCCCGTAATTATCCTTCCGTCGGCAAGCTGGATCGCCGCTCCGCAAAATATACCTTCGTTTCCCTTTCCCTTTGCCTCGGCCTCATCGGCAGCTTTCCTGGCCACCTCCACCACCGGACGGTCGGTGACTTTTACGCCGAGTTCCTCCATCAATACGGCAACCCTGTCCACGGCCTCTTTTTTCTCGATCCCCAGGACATATTCTCCGTAATAGCGGAAATACCGGCGGATCAGCTCCTGCTTAGCTGCCTCCTGCACTACCTTATCGTCAACTATACCGAAGCCGGCGCGGTTAACCCCCATATCGGTGGGAGAATTATAAGTCGGAAAGTTAAGATTCTTATCAAAGATCTTGCTTAAGATAAGCCGCAATATAGGAAAACTTTCTACATCGCGATTATAATTTATGGCGGTCTTGTTGTATTTGTTAAGATGGAACGGATCTACCAGGTTAAAATCCAGTATATCGGCGGTGGCCGCTTCATAAGCTACGTTGACCGGATGCTTCAAAGGAAGGTTCCAGATAGGGAATGTCTCGAATTTGGCATACCCGGCGTTTATCCCGCGCTTATGCTCATGATACAGCTGGGAAAGGCATGTAGAGAGCTTGCCGCTGTTGGGACCGGGAGCGGTTACCACCACAATAGGCTTCTTACTTTCTATATAATCGTTTTTACCGAATCCTTTATCGCTTACTATGGAATCTATATCGGTAGGATACCCTTCGATGGGATAATGCAGGTAGACCTTTACCCCCCGGCGCTCCAATTTATTCTTAAACATCACCGCAGTGGACTGGTTGTTAAAACGGGTGATCACTACCGATAGTATATCCAGCCCCCACTTCCTTAAATCATCGATGAGCTTAAGGGTTGCGGCATCATAAGTAATCCCAAAGTCTCCGCGTACCCTCCCCTTCTCGATATCTCCGGCGTAGATTGCCAGGACTATGTCAATTTTATCTTTCAAACACTGTAAAAGACGTATTTTAACGTTGTGATCGTACCCGGGAAGGACTCTAGCGGCATGGTAATCGAAACAGAGCTTGCCCCCGAACTCAAGGTAAAGCTTGTTATCAAATTTCTTCACGCGGTCAAGGATAGCCGCGGTCTGTTCCTTCAGGTATTTTTCGTTGTCAAATCCGGTTTTCTTAATCATATCTCTGCCTAATTATTAGGCACATTATAATATGGTTTCGCACATTTGTAAACTCAAACTCTTATTTGTCGTATGTGGAATAGTAGTAGGGAGTAAAGGCCCGGAACTCCGCGGCGCAAGTGTCCACCAGTTTGAAATCCGGCTTCAGGCCGAAGGATTTACGCAAGGAGCCGATATCCTCTTCGCTTTTATTTACAAGCTTGGCCAGCTGCCGGTCGCTGAATCCGTACTCCTTAGCCAGCCTGAGAGTATCTTTATCCAGATTGTTCTTAAAGGCTATATCCTTCTCCATCGCGACTATCTCTTTTATGTTATGCAGAAACCAGGGGTCTATCCCGGTTATCCGGCTGATCTCATCCGTATCCAACCCGGCCCTAAAGGCATCTCCGATATAAAATATCCTTTCGGAGTTGGGAGTCTTCAGTTTGACGCGTATCTCTTCCAGGTCCGCCTTCTCCGCCGTAACATTCGCGGGTTCAGTAAACAATATGCTCTCTAGGCCGTATTTCCGGATCTCCATCGAACGCAAGCCCTTCTGTAATGCCTCCTTAAAAGTCCTCCCGATGGACATCGCCTCTCCTACGGATTTCATAGAGACTGTAAGAACCGGGTCTGCGGAAGGGAACTTCTCAAAGGTAAAACGGGGGATCTTGACTACGCAATAATCTATCGCCGGCTCAAAACACGCCGGGGTCTCTTTGGTGATATCGTTGGGTATCTCGTCGAGAGTGTAGCCTACCGCCAGCTTTGCCGCAATCTTGGCGATAGGAAACCCCGTAGCCTTGGATGCCAAGGCTGAACTACGGGAGACGCGGGGATTCATTTCTATGACCACCATCCTGCCATCCTTTGGATTCACTCCGAACTGGATATTAGAACCGCCGGTCTCCACGCCTATCTCGCGTATACAGGCAATCGACGCATCCCGCATCTTTTGGTACTCCCTATCGGTAAGGGTCTGTGCCGGGGCCACGGTAATACTGTCTCCGGTATGCACGCCCATAGGGTCAAAATTTTCTATGGAACAGATGATCACTACATTATCCGCCTTGTCGCGCATGACCTCCAGCTCAAATTCTTTCCAGCCGACGACTGATTCCTCGATAAGTATTTCGCTGATCATGCTCGCTTCCAGACCGCGCTTGGCTAATCTGGAAAATTCTTCCTTATTATAAGCGATGCTTCCGCCGGTCCCGCCCAGAGTAAAACTGGGCCGGATTATCAAGGGAAACCCGATACTATCCGCCACTTTTATTGCTTCCGGAAGCGTATAAGCCCTTCCGCTCTTAGGCAGATCAAGCCCCGCCCTCTTCATTGCCTCTTTGAAAAGCTGGCGGTCCTCCCCTTTCTTAATCGCCTTGATATCGGCGCCGATGGTTTCGACTTTGTATTTCTTCAAAACCCCGGCTTCGTCCAGCCCGACAGCAGTATTAAGGGCAGTCTGGCCTCCCAGAGTAGGCAGGAGCGCATCCGGCCTCTCCCTGGCGATGATTTTTTCTACGGACTCCACGGTGATCGGTTCTATATATGTCTTATCCGCGGTCTCGGGATCGGTCATGATGGTGGCCGGGTTGGAATTAACCAGGATCACCTCGTAACCCTCCTGACGCAGGACCTTGCAGGCCTGGGTCCCGGAATAATCGAATTCGCAGGCCTGCCCGATAACAATAGGCCCGGAGCCAATAATTAATATTTTCTTAATGTCGGTTCTTTTTGGCACGCCACCTCTCCATCATTGTTACGAACTCTTTAAACAGGTATTCCGAATCGTGCGGCCCGGGCGCAGACTCCGGATGGAACTGCACCGAGAAGAGCGGAAATTTATTATGCTTCAACCCCTCGAGCGTATTATCGTTAAGGTTCATATGAGTTATCTCTATTTCTTTTTTATTCAAGGTATCCAGGTCGACGCAGAAACCGTGGTTCTGAACGGTAATCGCGACCTTGCCGGTCTTCAAGTCCTTTACCGGGTGATTCCCACCATGATGCCCGAATTTCAGTTTAAAGGTCTTACCGCCTAAAGCCTGTCCGAGCATCTGCTGGCCCAGACAGATCCCGAATATAGGGACCCGGCCGATCAGTTCTCTCACGGTCTCAACCACATAAGGCACTGCCGCCGGATCACCCGGCCCGTTGGACAGAAGTATGCCATCCGGCTTTAGGTCAAGAATATCCCTTGCTCCGGTTTTAGCCGGGATAACCGTCACCCTGCACTTGTTTCTGGCCAGGATCCTTAGCGTGTTGTATTTTATGCCGCAATCCAGCACTACTACTTTAAATTTACCCTTCTTCTCCCATTCATACGGCTTTTTGCAGGCCACCAACCTTACCAGGTCTACGCCGACCAATCCCCGGGAAGCCCGCGCCTTAGAAATAAGGTTTTCTTCATCCGGGTCTTCGGTGGAGATAACCGCTTTCATCGCCCCGGCATCTCTTAGATGAAGGGTAAGCGCCCGGGTATCTATTCCCTCAATGCCTAAAATACCGTTTTGCTTCAGGTAATCTCCCAGAGACTGGCGCGAACGCCAGTTGCTGGCGATCTTGGAATATTCCTTAACCACAAATCCTTCGGCAAACGGCTTATAAGATTCCGCGTCTTCCGGATTGACTCCGTAATTACCTATCAGGGGATAGGTCATGCAGACGATCTGTCCTTTATAAGAAGGGTCGGTAAGGATCTCCTGGTAACCGGACATACTGGTATTGAATACGGCCTCTCCGAAGGCCTCCCCGGCTGCCCCAAAGGATTCTCCCCGAAAGATCTTTCCGTCTTCCAACGCCAAAATCGCTCTCATAGGCCTATCAGATTATAAAAAAGCGTTTAGCGCCGATAAAGCGGCCTAAACGCCGTTGTCTCAAAGCTACGCTGCTTTTAAACCCTGACTGCACGCACAATTATAACACGATCCTTCGAAATGTCAAACCTTTCCCAGATACTCTTTACCCTCGGTAAGAGGATTGAGGTAACGCTCGATCTTCAGCACCCCGCCCGACTCCTTCAAATCAATGACCTTATCCGCCTCCGTACCGGAAATAATCCTGACCTTCGGCAAGAATATATCGTCTTCGTTCTCCTCGCTTACTACAGCTATCCTGGTGTCGGTTAAGACAACGATTGTGCCCCGGGGCCAGACGCCCGCAATCTTAAAAAACTTATCTAAAAGACCGGGATTAAATGCCTTACCCTTATCCCTCTGCATAAGTTCGTATATCATAGTCGGCGGATAATCGCTCTTATAGGACCTGCGCGAAGAGAGCGCATCATAAACGTCGCAAATAGAAACAATCTGGCTGGCGATATGGGGAACCTTGTAATACCTTACTTTGGGATACCCGGAGAGGTCGTATCTTAAGTGGTGCTCAAAACAAACTACCAATGGAAGGGCTCCCATACCGTCCACATACTTGATCAGGATCTCGGCGCCCAGGATAACATGGTTCCTGATCTTATCAAACTCTTCATCCGTAAGCTTATCCGGCTTTTGGATAATCTTGCGTGAGATATAAAGTTTACCTATATCATGGAATAGGGCGGCGATCCCCACCTCGCGCACCGCATCCGAGCTAAATCCCAGGCGCTGGCAGAAATACATCGAGAGTATGGAAACGTTAAGAAGGTGCGAGAACGTCCTCAGGTCGTATCTCTTTACCGCGGAGAAATTAAGGAAATCCTGATGCCTGCCCAGGAGATTATCCATAACCGTCTTGATGGTAAGCTGCAGGTTAAGGTGATCGAGGATCTGGGCGTTTAAGACACTCTCGATAGACCCGGTTACCTTATTTAAAGATTCTTCGTAAAGGCTCAGGAAATTTACCGCCTGGGCTACGCCCCGGACCGAAGAGGAATCCCGTCCGGATTTTATCTTACCTATATTTATATTGCTGATGCCGCACGCCTCAATATCGTTTTGAGCCAGGAGGACAGGTCCTTCTTTGGAGTTAACCAGGGCGATAAATCTGCTGAGCTCTTCGGGAGTTATCCCGGGATAAAAGGTGATCATTTCTATGCCGCGCTCCTTGAGGCTACGGATCATCGGCTTGACTGTCCGGCTCAAGTCAAAAAATATCTCCTTTTCAAAAGCAAGCTCCTCTCCCACTATTCCTACGACCAGTTCGCCTTTATCTTTTAAAACCTCGGCAAGCGCGGCATAAGCCCGCTCTGCGGATTTCTTGAATTCCGGATGCCAGTCAGGATATAACCTGGAGTTCTGCAGGCAAGACATCAGCTCCTTGAAGGCATTCTGAATTATCTCAAGCATTATATCTTCCTCAATACCTCCTGTGCCCGCATTCTTAAGCCGCGGTTCCAGAAGAAAGGCCTCCTGCTTAACGCCTCGACCATCTCCCGGGCCTCCCCCAGGTTTAATTCTTCGACCAGAGCCAGCTTCTGGATGATGATATCGTTTTTAAGGCCCAACGGGCTGGAGATATCGAAAAATTCGCTCAATATCACCTTTATCACCGGCTCCCTGTTCTTTTCAGGCAGACGTTTGAACGCCCGAAGCACCTCTGCCCTGACTACGCTGTTGGCAAAGGAGAAAATATTGGCCAGAACGGCCGGGGCAAGCGGAGAACCGGAATCTTCAAGGCTCCTGATCACCTTAATGAGAAACTCCATATCCGCCTGTTTTTGTTTAAGAGACTGATAGAACCCCTGAATTTCGGCAGGGAAAAATTTTAGGAAGTAATACATTGCCCTGGGCCCGAACTCTTGCTCTTCAAATATCTTTTTTATATAATAATTAAAACCCAGCGCGCTGGTTTTGATTCCTCCGGCCAGGCGGATCAGTTCTTCGGGGATGCCCTCTTCAAATAGCGCCGCCTCGCAGAAACCCGATACGACATTCTCGATTACGGAGAATTCGGCGGATATCTCCGCAGGCGCTCCGGACCTTTCCTTTATAAGTTCAATGACGTGCTTCAAATAATCGAAATCACTCTCCGTCAGTGCTTTTTCGCAGAGCTTCGCCAAATAGGAAAAGATAACTTTCAGCTTATCCGGATCGGATTCCTCTCTGGCCAGGTTAAGCACGATATAACGGAAGTTAAAATCTGTCTGCGCCCGATTAAAAGACAGAGAAGAATCCTTCGAAGCGCTCTCTTTGGCTATCGAGCTTAATGCATGGCGGTAAAAAGGAAGTATCAGCGAATCCTCGGAGACAGTCAGGACCTCCCTGATTCTTTCCGCAGCAAGCGGATTGGATTCCGCAAGCCTGGCCACGCTCACCTTGTCCAGGCCGTCGAAAAAACTCTCCACCTGCGCAAGCTCGCTCTTATCGGGAGTCTCCTTGCTACGGTAGATTACCCCGAGCAGCTCAGCGGCGCAAATAAGATACCTCTCGTTATCTTTTTCCTTGAGGTAAACCAGGAATTTTCCCAAGTTATCCCTTATATTTTTGTCTTTAAGGATGCTCTCAGGCTTGAAATTGTTTATAATCCTGCCGAAGTTCCGGGAAAACTCCTCAATCTTCTCTTCGTCTTCCCTGCTAATAGCTCCGGAAAAAATATCCAGCCAGACATCCTGGGATTCAACTCCTTCTTTACGCAGGAGGCCGGAATAATCCAGTTCTTCGGCGATAATATGGGCCTGGGCTTGCCTGCCGAGGAGAGCGGATACTCCTCCTTCTTTAATTATGTCTTTTACGGGACGGGCGACCGCATCCAGGAAATCTGCCACCTCCTCAACGGTGATCCCCGGACTGAATTCCAGACTCTTGATCTTACGCAGATGAAAGGCGTTGGCCAGGTCCACGTAAAGCGCCGCCTTCTCCAGCCTCTTTCCGTCGATAACCAGAAACTCCGGTCCGAAGTTAACTTTAATGGGATTCATAAAGGCGAGGAACGCCTCGATTCTGGACTTGAACTCTTCTGCGGATTTTAGGAAATAGGGGTGCTCTCTGGGATAGGCTGAGGCGCTACTGATAGCGATACGCAGGCCCTTGAGGAATTCCGCTAATGCTTCTTCTTTATCCATCTTTCAGCTATTTTACAGCTAATCTTCTCTGCGCGCAATAATAAACTGCGCGTCCTGCCAAGCCTATTTCTTCGCGGGGACGCTCGTCTTTACGCGCTGAGGTAAAGTGATTGGAAATAAAAAGGCGCCCTGAAATTATCAGGGCGCCTCAAACTACAAACGGCTCTAGCTTAAATTACACCAGGCCTTGATCAATCATCGCATCGGCTACCTTTACGAATCCGGCGATATTGGCTCCGTTTACGTAGTTGACGTATTTTCCCTCTTTCCCGTATTTGACGCACTGCTCGTGGATGGCGATCATGATATCGTGAAGTTTGCTGTCTACTTCTTCGCGAGACCAGGACATCCTCATACTGTTCTGGGACATCTCAAGCCCCGAAGTAGCTACGCCGCCGGCATTTGCCGCCTTTCCGGGAGCATAAAGTATCTTAGCTGCCTGGAAGACCTCCACGCCTTCGGGAGTCGTAGGCATATTTGCGCCTTCGCCTATAGCTATACAACCGTTTTTCACTAAGGCTTTGGCATCGCTTGCGTCAATCTCATTCTGAGTGGCGCTGGGAAATGCGATATCGCACTTAACACTCCAGGGCCTCTTGCCTTCGAAATATTCGCATTTAAAATCTTTAGCGCAATCTTTGATACGCCCACGGCGGACATTCTTAAGCTCTAACACACAGGCTAGCTCTTTTTTATCGATGCCCTCCTTGTCGTATATAAACCCGTTTGAGTCGGAGAGTGTAACTACTTTAGCGCCTAATTCGATGAGTTTCTCGACTGTATACTGAGCTACATTACCCGAGCCGGAAACAGCGCAGACCTTACCTTCAAAAGACTCGCCTCTGGTCTTTAACATCTCTTGCACAAAATAAACGCATCCATAACCGGTAGCTTCCGGACGGATCAGGCTACCGCCCCAGTTCAATCCCTTTCCAGTCAAGACTCCGGTAAACTCATTACGCAGCCTTTTATACTGGCCGTACATAAACCCGATTTCGCGGCCTCCTACACCTATATCACCGGCTGGGACATCCGTGTCCGGCCCGATATGGCGGGAGAGTTCAGTCATAAAACTCTGACAGAATCTCATTACCTCGTTATCCGATTTCCCTTTGGGATCAAAATCCGAACCGCCCTTTCCGCCGCCCATGGGTAAGGTGGTAAGCGCGTTCTTAAAGACCTGCTCGAAAGCCAGGAATTTCAAAAGGCCGAGATAAACCGTGGGATGGAACCTTAATCCGCCTTTGTAAGGACCTATGGCGCTGTTCATCTCGATGCGGAATCCGCGGTTCACCTGAATCTCGCCCTTATCATCCGTCCAAGGGACGCGGAACATTATCACCCTCTCCGGCTCAACCATTCTTTCCAGGATTTTTGCCTCCTGGTATTTCGGGTTTTTTTCAATGTAGGGAGCGACCGATTCCACAACTTCCTGGACCGCCTGATGAAATTCCGCTTCGCCGGGATTCCGGGCTTTGACTTTAGCCATGAATTCTTCGATTTTCTTAGACACCACTACCTCCTTTTTGTCTGTTTTTAAGGCACCCTTTGCCTATTTTATGAGCATGAGGCCGCAAAAAAAAAGGCACCTCTCCTCGTAAAACGGAAAGACGCCTTTGTCTAATTCCGAAAGCTTATTAATATTAACATAACCGCGTCTCTTGTCAAGATATTTTCATTAAAACTCCAGCACATCCCCGGTCTTTAACCGGTGCTTAACCGCAAATTCGGCGTTTACTTCCAAGACGTATTTCGACGCCTCACCTGCTCCCAGGACGTAACAATTCTCCCTGCAGGGCTGGGCGTTAGAGACTATATGTACGATGCGCTTGTCGGCGGATAACCATATTATATCTAAAGGTATGCGCATATTCTTCATCCAAAAATTATGTTTACCTTCTCTTTCAAAAATGAAGAGCATGCCCTCCTTAGGACCCAGGTTATCCCTGTACATGAGCCCGTTTTGCCTTACCAGAGGAGTATCCGCCACTTCTGCCCGGACACACAAATCCCTTATGCAGACTTTCCGGAATACCTTCTGGGAACACCCCGAAGAAAGAATTACTGACAAACCCAGAAAGAAATAGAACGGGATAAGAAACTTAGGCATTATCCAAAAGGAGGGTAACATTATTAGAAAAGACTTCCATAACGCCTTTAGCTTCAATATCGAATCTGCGGATATTCCCGGACCCTTCACGGATAGCTACCCTTCCGGGGAATATTTTGGCGGCAAGCGGCGCATGATCGGCTAGCACCCCTAAATAGCCTAGCTGGGCAGGCACGATTACGGAAACCGCCTCCCCTGAATAAATAACTTCTTGCTCGGTAATAATGTCGAGGTGGAATTGTTTTTCCATTATTTCAAGGAATTCCCTATGCTCCGGGCCTTATCGATAGCGTCCTCTATTGTTCCGACCATATAAAACGCCTGCTCCGGAAGATCATCCAGCTTTCCGTCAATAATCATCCTCACGCCTTTTATGGTATCCTCCAGCCGCACATACCGGCCTTTCATCCCCGTAAAGGTCTCGGCAACGAAGAATGGCTGTGAAAAGAACCTCTGAGCCTTCCTTGCCCGGGAGACAATCAGTTTGTCCTCCTCCGAAAGCTCATCCAGACCGAGGATAGAGATGATATCACGCAGGTCCTTATATCTCTGCAGTATTTTTTGTACGCCCAGGGCGGTGTCGTAATGCTCGTGGCCTATGACCCTGGGATCCATAATACGCGAGGTAGAATCCAGCGGATCCGCAGCCGGGTAGATACCTAGTTCCGCAATCTGGCGGGACAAGACTATCTTTGCGTCCAGATGCGAGAAGACCGCAGCCGGAGCCGGATCGGTCAGGTCGTCCGCCGGGACATATACCGCCTGAATAGATGTAATAGAACCGTTACGCGTAGAAGCAATGCGCTCTTCAAGTTGTGCCACTTCTGTAGAGAGGTTTGGTTGATATCCTACCGCTGAAGGCATACGGCCCAATAAAGTCGATACCTCGCTTCCCGCCTGAATGTAACGGTAGACATTATCAATAAAGATCAAAACGTCTTTTCTTTCTTCGTCCCGGAAATACTCCGCCATAGTCAGGGCGGATAAACCTACGCGCAGGCGCGCTCCCGGAGGTTCATTCATCTGGCCGAAAACCAAAGCACTGTTTTTGACTACTCCCGAGGCATTCAGCTCCTGCCATAATTCGTTGCCTTCGCGGGTACGCTCTCCGACTCCGGCAAATACCGAAACCCCGCCGTGCTCCGTAGCGATAGTCCGGATCAATTCCATGACGATGACCGTCTTACCTACCCCCGCCCCCCCAAACAAACCAACCTTTCCGCCCTTAGGTATAGGTGCAAGCAGATCTACTACCTTCAGACCGGTCTCCAGGACGCTCGAGATCGGCAGTTGCTCCTGAAAGTTAGGAGTGGACCGGTGGATAGAAGTCCGCATTTCAGGCAAGGGCAATGACCCCATACCATCGATAGGTTCGCCCAGGAGATTGAATATCCTACCCAGGGTCTGCGGACCAATAGGTACGCTTATCGGCCCTTCCAGGTCAACCGCCTTCATGCCGCGTACCAGCCCATCAGTAGAACCAAGTGCCACACAGCGCACCGTATTGTTTCCTATATTCTGGGCCACCTCCAGCGTGAGGTTGATGCCACGCTCCGAATCTTCAATCTTAATGGCATTAAAAAGCTGGGGTACGGATTTATCCGGGAACCTTAAATCCACCGTAGGCCCGATTACCTGAACCACTTCTCCCGTATTCATATAGCTTATCCTTTCAGCGCCTCGGCGCTTGAAATTATCTCCATAATATCCTGAGTTATAGCGGCCTGACGCACTTTGTTCCTCAAAAGCTCAAGCTTTGCTGAAAGTTCCTCGGCATTATCGGTAGCCTTTTTCATAGCCACGGTGCGCGCCGAATGCTCCGCGGCAAAAGATTCCATAATCATAAGCCGCATCTTCTTGGCTAAATATCCGGGAATCAGGCTGTCAAGTATAGCCTCCATTCCCGGCTCAGCAATGTAGTCAACCTCTTTCATATCCGGAGGCTCTAATTTAAGAAACTTAACCAGCGCAGGTTTATGGGCAAGCGCGGTCTTAAAATGAGTATAGGCGACAAATACGCTTCCGGTATCTCCCTTTAAGAATAAATCCGAAACCTTTGCGGTGATCTCGTCGCAGGATGCGGCCGAATATCGACCGTTTAAACCGGCATAGCTTTCTAATATCCGGTAACCTTTTTTCTGAAAATAATTCAGAGCGCGCCTGCCTACGATCACCAGGCTGACCGCATCCCTGCCGCGGGAGCTTATAAACTCTTCGGCGAAGCGGATAATATTGCTGTTATAAACTCCACAGAGCCCGCTATCCGAAGCAATAACCACGAGACAAATCTCCGGAGAATTATTACCGTTCAGGTATGGACTGGCTAGATTCTTATTGCATCCCGTCAGGCGGCAGAAAATCTCGTCGAGTTTTAAGAAATACGGTTTAAAACCGGTCAATTGTTTCTCTGTCCGGTTAAGCTTGGTGACCGAGATCATCTCCAGCGCAGAGGTAACCTTGCGCGTGTTATCGATAACCTTAATCCTGCTTTTTATCTGCCTGAGGTTTACCGGCATGATTTCAGGTTAAGAATTTCTGTTTATACCCGGCTATGGCCTGGTCCAGTCTGCTTATAAGGGTAGAGCTTAATTCCTGCTCAAGGTGGATAGTCTTTTCTATCTCCGGGTGATTGGCGTCCATGAATTTATAGAACCCGGCTTCGAATTTCCTCACGGAATCCACGTCTATATCATCCAGGTGCCCGCGCGTACCGCAATAGATAATCATCACCTGTTTAGCCACGGATAATGTCCGGTACTGCTCTTGTTTAAGGACCTCGACCATTCTTCTGCCTCGGGCAAGCTGGGACTGAGTGGTTTTATCCAGTTCCGTTCCGAACTGGGTGAAGGCGACCAGCTCGCGATACTGCGCCAGATCCAGGCGCAGGCGGGATGCCACCTGTCGCATAGCCTTATTCTGCGCCCTCCCTCCCACCCTTGAAACAGAGAGACCGACATTCACCGCCGGCCTGACCCCTGCATAGAAAAGGTCATTCTCCAGATAAATCTGGCCGTCGGTAATGGATATTACGTTAGTGGGGATATAGCTGGTGATATCCCCGGCCTGCGTTTCAATGATAGGTATGGCGGTTAACGACCCTGCGCCTAAATCATCCCTTAGCTTAGCGGATCTCTCAAGAAGGCGCGAATGTAGATAGAATATATCTCCCGGATAGGCCTCTCTTCCCGGTGGCCTCCTTAATAAAAGCGACAGCTGGCGGTAAGCCTGGGCATGCTTGGAGAGATCGTCGTAAATCACCAGGACATCCTTGCCCGAATAAAGGAACTCTTCGGCAATAGCACAACCGGAATAAGGCGCCAGGTACTGCGAGGATGCGCTTGCCCGGCTTGAGGCGCTGACAATAGTAGTGTATTCCATGGCCCCGTATTTCTTAAAGGTCTCAGCGACCGAGACTATGCTAGATACCTTCTGGCCTATGGCGACATAAATACAATAAACCCCTTTTCCTTTCTGGTTAATAATCGTATCTATCGCGATCGCGGTCTTGCCGGTCTGGCGGTCGGCAATGATCAGCTCGCGTTGGCCTCGGCCGATAGGAATCATAGAGTCAATAGCCTTGATTCCCGTTTCTAATGGCTGATTCACCGGCTGCCTCTCCACTACATTAGGCGCCCGGGATTCCAGAGGACGGAATTTATCGGTCTTAAGCGGCCCCAGGCCGTCGATAGGCTTGCCCAAAGGATTAACTACCCGGCCGACTAATGCCTCACCCACGGGGACCTGGGCAATTTTAGAAGTCCTCTTGACTATATCGCCCTCTTTTATATCCCGGTCGGGATTATCCGAACCTAGAATCACCACGCCGACGCTATCTTCTTCCAGATTAAATACAATACCCATAACCTTATTGGGGAACTCCACCAGTTCACCCATCATCACGTCGTCAAGCCCGTAGACCCTGGCAATGGTATCCCCTACCTGGATGACCGTCCCCACCGATTCCACGCGCAGGCGGGTCTTGTATTTCTCCAACTCCTTCTTTATTACCGAAGTAACCTCTTCAGGCCTTAAAGGCATATTAAACCCTCGCTGTCTCCATTTTCTCTTCAAGTTCTTTCAGGCGCCGCCTGACCGATCCATCTATTACCATGTTCCCGATAGTCACCTGCACTCCTCCCAACAGCTCTGGGTCTAAGCCGGCCGTTAATTTCAATTTTCTATTCAACCCGGACTCCAGTTGCAACTTTATCCTCTCGACTAATCCGGGGTCAATAGGGAAGACGGACTTTAACGACGCTTCCACCTGATTCCCGTGCGAATAAGTGTCCAGCGCGTATTTCACTATCCCCGGAAGAAACTCTATTCTTGATTTTTCCAGAAGTAATTTAAGGAACTGCGCGAACTCCCTAGAAAAATCCCCGCCCAATACCCTATCGATAAAATCCTCTTTCTGATGCCCGGTGATCTCCGGAGCCTGTAGGAACTTCAGGAGTTCCGGGCACTTCTGCAGGACCTTGGCCATATTCTTAAAATCGCCTACTGCGGCCGAGACCCAGGAGGCCTGGCCGGCATAAGCCATAAACGCCTCAACGTATCTTTTTATAATAATCCTGTTCTTCATTTCAATTTCAATCCGTCGATATCTTTAAGAAATCCTCTGGCTAGCCTCTCTTCGTCTTCTTTGGTCAATTTCTCCTGGATAACATTTTCGGCTGCGGCTATAGTCAATTCGATAACCTTCTCTTTAAGGTCCTCCTTTGCCTGCTCCAGCTCGTATTTAATATTATCCCGGGCATTTTGGATAATCTGCTGGGCCTCAAGATGTGCATCTTTCTTGATCTCCGCGGCCGCCTCTTTTCCTTTATTCGCCTCCTGGCGGAACCTCTCGCCGGCAAGCTCATCGATCTTAGAGAGCTTTGCGCTTAATTCGGACTTGAGCCCTTCCACCTCGGCCTTGGTATCTTCTATCGATTTAAGCTGGCCGGATATGCGCGCCGAACGATCGTCCAGAATAGCCAGGATTTTCTTCCAGGCGAAGATACGCAGAAGAAACAAGAGCAACAAAAAACTGGCCGCCTGGGCGATAACCTCGTTGGTGCTTATGAATTTCAGTATCTCCATTATGCAAAAACCTTTTTTAGATTTTCCCCGATAACAAGAAGACTACAACTAAGGCATAAATCGTGAGCGCTTCGATAAAAGCGCAGCCTACCGCCATGTTAATCAGGACCTTGGTTGAAGCCTCCGGCTGGCGCGCAGTGGCGTCCATCGCCGAAGATACCGCTTTACCCAGGGCTAATGCCGAACCAAATGCCGCAATGGCTACCACCAAAGGCAGTGCCAATGCTAATGCCGCTGCTTTAATATCCATACCTACCCCCTCCTTTTAATGTTCCTCGTCATGCACCAAAAATATGGCAAAATAAATAGTGCTTAAAAGCGAAAAGACCACCGCCTGGACCACGGCAGCTATTACTACGATAAACATACTGAAAAATAAAAACGGGAGCCCCTTCAATCCGAATCCCGATAATGCCGCCAGTAGCATATCATCGGCGAATATATTGCTTCTTAAACGCAGAGACAGGCTCACCGGCTTAATCAATTCTGAAACTATATGCATAAAAAGCATGAATAGCGGCAGGATTACCGAAATTGCCACGATCCCCCGGGGCTTACCCATCAGGTGGTCAAGGTAACCCAAAAACCCCAATTCTTTTATCGCTGAAAAATGGACATAGATAAAGACGCACAAAGCCAGAGCCAAGGTCGTAGAGAGGCTGGAAGTTGCGGACCTCATAAAAGGGACCAGCCCTATCAGGTTCATAAACAAAATGTAGATAAAAAGAGTCCCGATAAAAGGCACAAACCTCCTGCCCGAAGGGCCGAGTATACCGCAGACGAAATCATCAATAGTGCCTATATAAACTTCTACTGCGCCCTGAAGGCGCCCAGGAATTAAGCTGTGTTTACTGGCCGCCGCTATGGCGATTATGGCCAGAATAAACACTACGAATAATGCATAAATCAGATTCTGCCAAACAAGAAGATGCCCTGACCAAGGAGCAGAATGAAAAGCCTCAGCGATAATAGTTACTAAGGTTGGGAGCTCTTTATGCATATTCTTATGATTTTAACCGTTTCCTTAATACCTATTAAAAGCCCAATCCCCGTAAAAATCAAGAGAATATATTCGGGGAGCCCAAATTTTTTGCGCAAGAAATCCCCCGTAAAGAATGCGCCTAAAGGGGCTGCCAGGAGGATAAAGGGTATATATGAGATCATCCCGGCAATCTTAATTCTTGAATACAGCTCCCTTTTATCCACTTCTATTTAACCCTGATAGGCATTATCAAAAACGGTATGCCTTTATGGTACAGCTCCCTCTGCACGGCAAAAGTCGTCTGGTTATGTAAAAGCCTCGTAACAAAGGTTTCTTTGGGAAATACCAGCTGACCACCGAAGAATACGGCGTTAGGGTACTTTTTTATAATATCTGCGGCCATTATACAGAGCTCGCCTATCTTATCGATGCCGATCCTAAAGAAGCTTTCGGAATAAAGCCCCTGCGCTTTGATAAAACCTACGTAACGGGCAAGGTCCGCCTCAACATGCACCTTGAGGTTATCCAGCTCTTCCACCCCCTTAAAATTTCCGGAATCAATGACCCCTGCCTCCACAAATAAAATATTCCTGAAATTATCTTTAAAGAGGCGCTGGACATTAAGCAGCGTATGGAGCCCTAAACCGTTATAACCGCTAACCATGATTACCGCTGTCTTTGCTTTATGGTCGGGTTTATCCGGCGCAGGCACGGAACCCTGGTTCAGGGAGAGCTCTGCGCTAACCTTAAGAGTATCCAGGCGCTTAAGAAGAAGTAGGGTATTCCGGTAGTGCCGGCGTATTAATAACGCGACAATAATCAGGGAACCGGTAATAAGAATGGTAATCCATCCGCCTTCATGGAATTTTATTACCGATACCGAAACCAGGATAAAAGAAGTGAGCACCAGACCGATACCGTTTATGAATATCTTCCTCATCCAGCCCTTGGCGGTGGCGCGGAATTTCCACCAGTGCCTCACCATGCCCAGCTGGGATAAGCAGAAAGTTATAAAGACGTTTATACTGTACAATACTACCAGGAATTTTACCGAACCGCGGCTGAAGAAGACCAAAATTACCGCCGCCAACCCCATCAAAAGAATCCCGTTTTGAGTGACAAAACGTTCGCTTAAAAGGGCAAATTGCGAAGGCAGCCAGCGGTCCCGCGCCATACTGCTTAATACCCGCGGCCCGTCAAGAAAACCTGTCTGGGCCGCCACAAATAACAGTACTGCTTCCGCAATCAGCGTAACCAAGAGAAAAGCATAACCGTATTCTCCCCATCCGGAAACCACATTCTCAATAAGAATCGCGTTAAGGGTCTTTCCCGGCTGGGGCTGCACCCGGAAAAGCAGGTATCCCAACATCAGGCCTATAACTAAGACCGCAAGGGATACCGACATATAACGCATGGTCTTCTTGGCAGTCTCCACCTTAGGCTCCCTTAATATCGGCAGGCCGTTACTTACCGCCTCAATACCCGTATACGTACCTGCGCCCATACTGTAGGCGCGTAAAATCAGGATAATCATGCCTACGGTCCCGAGCTCTGCATGTGCGCTGCTTACATCGGCGGCGGTGGCGCTTACTACCCGTGAAAAGTCCGATAAATGCGTAATTAAGCCGTAAACTATCAGAATCAGGTGAGTTGCCAGGAATATAAGGAATACCGGTATAAGCGGGATGACCGATTCCTTTACTCCGCGCAGGTTCAAAACCGTAAGAAGAAGCACTCCGGACAGAGCAAAGAATAATTTATAAGAATGAAATTGCGCGGGGAGGAAACTGAATAAGGCATCGGTACCGCTGGAAATTGAAAGAGCTATGGTCAGTACATAATCAATTAAGAGGGCGCTCCCTGAAACCATCCCTACCGCAGGCGAGAGGAGTTTGCTGGCAACCAAGTATCCGCCGCCTCCGGAAGGGAATAACTCTATTATCTGCGAGTAGCTTGAACTGATGACAAAAATCGTCAGGGCTGCTGCTAAGGCGACAAAAATACCGAGGAACATATGCTGGCCTAAGGCCAGAAACGCCTCCTCGGGGCCGTAGCATGAAGAGGATAAACCGTCAGAACCTAAGCCGACCCAGGCAAAAAAAACCACAAGCGAAAGCTTGCGGAATATATGCGGGTCCTTATGGCTGTGGGCCTTCCCGATTAAGGCTGTCTTTAACTTCTTAAAGAAAGGAACCGAAGCTTGCGGTTCATTCATCTTTTTAACTCTGTAGACAAAACAATGTGCTTGATCCCGGCGAGCTTTGCCGTATCCATGACCTTAATTACGAAATCGTATTTTACGTCGCGATCGCCGTTAATGACTATTGAAGAATCCGGATTTCTACCGGCTAAGGAAGCGAGTTTGAATTTAAGTACATCCAGGTCGTACCTCAAATTATAGGTGGCATTCTCCAGGATTGCTTCTCCATTTGCTCCTACGGAAATATTGAGATTGCGCGGAGGCTCCTCGCCCTGAGTCGCCTGAGGAAGCTGAACACGCATGCTGGAACGGAATATAAGAGGCGTGGCAACCATAAAGATAATCAGGAGGACCAAGATTACGTCGGTAAAAGGAGTGATGTTGATTTCCGAGACCAGCCTTTGGCTGCGCGGCCTTCTGTTCATTTTACGGATAGCACATCCATTAACTCGGAGGCGCACAATTCCATATCCGCGACAAAATTATCTATGCGCCTGATAAAGAAATTGTAGGTGATTACTGCGGGTATGGCAACTAAGAGTCCGGCGGCGGTACAGACCAGGGCCTCGGATATACCCTGGATGACTACGTTTATCCCGCCTGCTCCGGCTGTGGATATATCGCGGAAGGCCCGGATGATTCCCAGGACTGTACCGAACAATCCGATGTATACTGCGGTTGAACCTATGGTTCCGACTATGCTGGTATAGCGCTCGAGCTTTATAGTCTCAATGGTAATTTCGCGCTCCATAGCCTCGGATACGGCCTTTTCATGATGCCCGGCCAAGGTGAGACCGGAGAGGGCGACCTTGGCAAACGGAGTATCGGTTTTGCGGCAGAGCTCCACCGCCCGCGGCGTACGGCCGTTGGTTATCTCCTGACGGAGGTCCTGCATAAACTGCGCTCTTTTTACCCGAGACCTCCTGCGAAAATACATTAACCTTTCGAATATTACCGCCAGCGAAATTACGGAGCAGGAAAGCAGGATAAGCATGGTCAACCCGCCCGTCTGTATTACCGCCCAGAGACTCTTTCCAGCAAACATGCGGCCTCCTTATTTTTTATATTATACCAGATAACGCTACCGGAGAGCTATTTTTTTGCTACTTCCGGAATCGTCCTCTTGCTATTCCTTATTGCCCAGACTACAAGCGCGCATAAGACGATTATTACGATAATCTTGGCCGCGCTGGGGTTGCTATACTGCACGACTATAGGCGCAATAATGACCGAAACCAGATTTACTACCTTGATCATCGGGTTCAATGCCGGGCCTGCGGTATCTTTTAAGGGGTCACCTACTGTATCCCCGACTACACCGGCCTTATGCCTTTCTGACCCCTTCCCTGTATTATTGGCGATATTGCGCTCTTCGTCTTCAATGGTCTTCTTGGCATTATCCCATGCGCCGCCGGCATTGGACATAAAGACCGCCAGTAGCTGGCCGGATAAGATAATACCGGCAAGAAAACCGCCCAGAGATTCCACCTGCAGGACCAGGCCGACTAAAATCGGAGCGGTGACGCTTAATAACGCGAGGCTTACTAATTCCTTCTGCGCTGCTTGGGTTGAAATAGCTACCGCCTGCTTGTAATCAGGCTTTACTTTTCCTTCCAGTACCCCCATACGGAACTGCCTGCGTACTTCCTCTACTATCAACGAAGCTGCGCGGGAGACCGCCTGGATGGAAAACGACGAGAAGAGCCAGGGGAGGGCACCCCCGATAAGCATACCTACAAAAACCTGCGGGATGGAAACACGGATACCCAGCGTATTTAATTGGTCGGAGAGCGGAATCCCTAAAGCCGCCTGGACCTTGCTCACGTCGACCATATATGAGCCGAACAGGGAGACCGCGGCGATCACCGCCGAACCTATAGCCACCCCTTTAGTAATCGCTTTAGTAGTATTTCCGACACCGTCAAGGTCAGCCATTATTTTGCGGGCAGTAACGGTATCCGAATCCTGCTGGCCGTGCCAGGACATCTCTCCTATGCCGTTGGCATTATCCGAAATCGGGCCGAAGGAATCCATGGCTACGTTGTTTCCGGTTAGGGTTAGCATACCGATACCGGTCATAGCTACGCCATAAAGTATATAAGTAATTCTTGCTCCGGAATCAAGCCCGGGCATTGTGCCGAAAATCATGATTGAGCCGAATATTGTCGCGGCAATCACCAGGATCGCCCAGACACTTGACTCCAGGCCCACTGAAAGCCCGGAGAGGATTGTAGTTGCCGGCCCGGTACGGGTGGACTTACGAATCTCCTGTACAGGTTTTCCGTGGGTACCGGTGAAATATTCGGTGAGCCTGTCAATTAATATGGCTAAAAATACGCCGATAGTCGTAGCCAGAAACGGCCTCCACCATCCTCCGGGGATATTCTTAAGATAGAAGAATGCCAGGATTCCGAAGAGCCCGATAGAAATCGCTGCTGAAGTAAGGAATCCCTTAAATATCGCTTTCATGGCGTTTCCGACTTTAGATGCCGGGCTTTTTACCGCGTATGTTCCGATAATCGAACAAAGGACGCCGATCCCGCGCACTAACAGAGGGTACACAATCCAGGCCAGGCTCCCGGTAATGTGATACAAAGCTAAGCCGAGTATTAATCCGGATACGATAGTAACTTCGTAGGACTCAAAAATATCCGCGGCCATACCGGCGCAATCGCCGACATTATCGCCGACTAGGTCCGCGACAACTGCCGGGTTGCGCGGGTCATCCTCCGGGATACCTGCTTCTACTTTACCGACCAGGTCAGCCCCGACATCCGCAGCCTTGGTGTAAATTCCGCCGCCTACACGCATAAATAATGCCAGGAGTGTGCCGCCGAAACCAAAACCCAGTAAGGCATCAGGCGCGGCGATGCCGAAAATAATAAAAATAATTGTCCCTCCGAATAGACCTAAGCCGTCGGTAAGCATGCCGGTGATTGTTCCGGCGCGATAGGCGATCCGTAAAGCATCTCCAAAAGACTTCCTCGCTGCCTGGGCCACGCGCACATTGGCCTGGACAGCCATACGCATACCCAACTGGCCGACCATAAGCGAAAAGAGCGCACCTATGACAAAGGCTGCCGCCCGGCCGATACCGATTAAGAGGCGCACCGTCGATTCGCTTTTACCGGCAAACCTCATCATCGCTTCTGCTGACGGAGGAACGATATAAACCGAGAAGAATAAGGCAAAGGTGAGCACCCCGATCAAAGGCAGGATCGAACGCAACTGCTTACCTAAATACGCATCCGCTCCTTCGCGGATAGCGCCCCAGACCTCCTGCATCTTAGCGCTTCCTTTATCCTCGGCTAAAATCTGCCGGCGCAGGAATAAAGCATAAAGTAAACCGAGTATTGATACGCCCAGGACGCTCCAGATTGCCACCTGCTCAAACAGCGTAAGCCCGTAAACCATTTTTGCTCCTTATGCGTTGTTGGGTTGATTAAAAATTAAGGCCTCTTTCATAACCCTCTTTGATGAAAGAGGCCACGTTCAAAACCCTAAATTAAAATTATTATAGTGCTTAATTCCTAAATGTCAAGCCTCTAAGATCCTTTTGGATACCTTGCAGGGAGGGCAAGTCGGATAGTCTCCCGTATAACAGGCAGTGCAAAAGTTTTCTTTGGGCAGGGGCATAGACTTCAGCATCCCTTCCAGGCTAAGGTATTCAAGGCTATCCGCCCCTATAAATTCACGGATCCAGGAAATATCGTGTTTGGCGGCGACAAGCTCCTTCTTAGTAGGAAAATCTATCCCGTAATAACACGGCGATACTAATGGCGGGCAGCTTACCCGCATATGTATCTCTTTTAACCCGGCCTGGCGCAGGGTCTTGACGCGCGCCCTGCTGGTCGTCCCGCGAACAATGGAATCTTCTATGACAATCGCCCGCTTTCCCTTAAGCGCCTCTTTCAAAGGGTTGAGCTTGACCTTAACCCGGAAATCGCGCAGCCCCTGGCTGGGCTGGATAAAAGTCCTGCCGATATAATGATTGCGGATCATTCCGATTTCAAAAGGTATTTTAGAGGCCTCGGCATAGCCTAAAGCCGCGTAAGTACCTGAATCAGGTATAGGCATTACGATATCCGCCTGCGTAGGAAATTCGGCTGCCAGATGCCTGCCCAGCTCATTACGCGCCAGATATACGCTGTGGCCGAAAATGTTACTGTCCGGACGGGAAAAATAAACATATTCAAAAATACAGAATGCGCAACGCGTCTTTTGAAGCGGTTTTAAAGACTCTATCCTGTCCCTGTAAATAAAAACCACCTCTCCCGGCTCTATATCCCTCACATACTCCGCCCCTATAAGGTCAAAAGCGCAGGTCTCGCTGGCAAGGAGATACGCCCCGTCCAGCTTGCCTAAACAGAGCGGCCGCCATCCGAAAGTATCCCTAGCCCCGATCAGGCAGTCGTTTATCATCATAACAAAAGAATACGCTCCGGCTAATTTAGATAAAGATTCACTGACTATTGTTTTTACATCCTTATTGTTATTGTGGGCAATCAGATGGGCGATTATCTCCGAATCCATGGTAGTCTGGAATATCGCTCCGCGGTCTTCCAGTTCCCGGCGCAGGGCAAGGGTATTGGTAAGATTTCCGTTGTGCGCTATGGCTACGTGGCCGATCTTGGACTTAACGTAAAACGGCTGGGTATTCTTTATATTGCTGCTGCCCGTAGTCGAATACCGCACGTGGCCTACTGCCAGGTCCCCGCGAAGCTCCCGGATATTTTTCTCGTTAAAGACATCGCTAACCAGGCCCAGAGATTTATGCAGGATTACTTTCTTACCGTTTAAAGAAATTATCCCGCTAGACTCCTCCCCCCGGTGCTGCAGGGCATAAAGCCCTAAATAAGTAAACCGTGCCGCATCCTTATGTGGATAGACACCGAATATACCGCACATGGCTATAGGCCTCCCTGTAATTTTAAAGCCGCCTTGATAAAATCCCTGAAGAGCGGGTGCGGCTTGTCCGGCTTGGACTTAAATTCCGGGTGGAACTGCACCGCGATAAAATACGGATGGTTCTTTATCTCAACGATCTCAACCAGGTTCTTTCCCGGGAATATCCCGGAAAAAACCATCCCCTTCTTTTCAAAAACCTTCTTATACCTATTGTTGAACTCATACCTGTGGCGGTGGCGTTCGTGAATTAAAGACGCTCCGTATACTTTCGCCGCCAGGCTCACCTTCCTGATCTTACACGGATAGGCGCCCAGGCGCATAGTTCCGCCCATATTCTTAAGGTGTTTTTGCTCCTCGATAAGGCTTATGACCGGATATCTGCTTTTTTTGAATTCGGTAGAGTTAGCCTGTTTTAGTCCGCAGGCGTTGCGGGCGAATTCAATCACCGCACACTGCATCCCCAGGCATAAACCTAAGAAAGGTATCTTGTTCTGGCGGGCAAATTTTATCGCCCTGATCTTGCCTTCTATCCCCCGATAACCGAAACCCCCGGGAACGAGGATACCCGCTACGTCCTTGAGGGCCCTAAGCCCGCCTTCCTTCTCCAGAGTTTCGGAATCCATCCTTTTTATCTGGACCCTGGCATCGTTACTTATTGCGGCATGCGTCAGCGCTTCATATATCGACTTATAGGCATCCTGCAATTCTATGTATTTACCCACTACGGCGATAACTGTTTTATGTTTAGGATTCAATGCGCGCGAGACTACATTCTTCTCCCAGTCCTTGAGGTCGGAGAACTTACAGATCAACTTAAAATGGCTCAGGATTATTTCATCGAGTATCTGCTTCTTAAAAACCAGAGGTATCTGGTAAATCGACTCAACATCCGGCGATTCGATTACCGCCTCTTTCCTGACGTTGCAGAAAAGAGATATTTTCTCCTTTACCTCGTCGGAGAGCGGGATTTCGGTCCGGCAGATCAAGATATCCGGGATAATCCCGATTTCGCGTAACGTCCCCACGCTATGCTGGGTAGGTTTAGTCTTGATCTCACCCGCGGCTTTTATATAAGGGATGAGCGTCAAATGAACGTAAAGCACGGAATCAGGGCCGGAATCCAGGCGGAATTGCCGGATAGCTTCCAAGAAAGGCAGGCTTTCGATGTCTCCGACCGTCCCGCCGATCTCAACGATAACTATATCCGCCCTGGATACTTCGGCACACTTCTTAATCCGCTCTTTTATCGCATCGGTAATATGCGGGATAACCTGTATGGTCTTCCCCAGATAATCGCCTCTGCGCTCGCGCGAGATTACACAGTTATAGATCTGGCCGGTAGTGACGTTATTAAATTTGGAGGTCTGCGCGTTAGTAAAGCGCTCGTAATGGCCGAGGTCGAGGTCGGTCTCCGCTCCATCTTCGGTTACATAGACCTCTCCGTGCTGATAGGGATTCATTGTCCCGGGATCGACATTTATGTAGGGGTCCAACTTCATAAGCGTAACCTTGAGCCCGCGAGACTCCAGTATTTTGCCTATGGAGGCGGATGCTATACCTTTTCCCAGGCTTGATATCACCCCTCCGGTTATGAAAATAAATTTGGACATTTACGCCCCCTCTCTTTGGCCCGCAAAACACACAACCTTCTGCGAAAGGACATCCGATACTATCTTTAAGCTGTCCTGGCTTACATCATAGACCCCGATCAGGTCTTCGAATTTTGCCGATTCCGGCATTAACTCTCTGAACAGGTTCTTCGCCCGGTTTAAATGCTCCGTATTAAAGATCACCTCTTTCTTCTCCGGAAAGAGCGCCAGATAAAATATACTCGTCTCCACCAGGTCCTGGAAGAAATGCGTGCCGAAAGAAAGCTCCGGCATGAGGTTGCCTGCGGAAAATGCTATCTCGGCAAGGACTGCCATATTATTGATCTCGGCAAACTTCACCGGTACGCCTAATGACGGGGTAGTTGTCCCCCATCTGCCCGGCCCCATCAGCATCGTAGGAAGCTCTTCCTTATTTTCTATCATACGGTTAAGTTTTCCCACTATGCGGGCTACTTCGTATTTGTCCTGCAGGAGCAGATTGCTGTATTTCTCCGGGTCAACATAAATAACCCAGCTTAAGCGCTGCAGCATATTCCCTCCCAGAAAATAACCGCGCGATTCGATAAAGAGATCTTTCGGGTTTAGACGCTCCGGGATCTCTACTTTCTGCCCCAGGCCGCGCGTCTGCAGCGGCCGGCACTGGAGGAGGTTAATTTTATAGGTATCGTCATCGCTGAAGTTAACCGTAAATTCTATTTCCACGGGATAATCGTAAACTTCATGCAGGGCCTGCAAGATCTTCTTGAAATTATCGTTGAGGCCGGCCTTATTAAAGATACTATCCAGCGTGAGTATCCAATAATCCTTGCCCGAAGCGGAATTCTTACTGGATTCGTAATCTTTTACGGCAAAACGCCCCGGATTCCCGTAGGACCTCTCGGCAATAAGCTTATCAAAAGGTATAGTGCTAAGATTATTTTCCTTGGTATTGATAACATCGACTTCGTGCTGCGAGTACTTTCTTAGATCGTCCTTTTCGGCATACGGCCTGCGCAAAGGGTCGCTTAACGCCACCATCCGCGGATAATCCCCTTCCACGCGGTTCACCGCACGGGTCCCCAACCCGAATACCACACGTAACATTCCGGCCTTAGGGTCCATCTCGGCATTCCAGACATAAGTATTATAGGATACGCCTACGCCTGCCAGGTCCGGAAAGAAACACTGTTTGTGATGCGCGCCGGATACGCGCTGGACCAGGAGCGCCATCTGTTCATCATGCTTATCCAATCCTCTCTGTTTTCTGTAGGCAAGCGCATCCTCATTCATAGTACTGGCGTAAATCCGCTTGACTGCTTCGGCAAACTGAATATACCTCTGTTCCGGGCTACCCTGGTTAGCCAGGAATATGCTTTCGTATTTACCGGCAAAGGCATTCCCGAAATCATCCTCAAGAAGCGAGCTGGAACGGATGATTATCGGAGAGGAACCGAAGTATTCGATGACCTGCTGGAATTTCTCCATTATCTCCTCGGGAAAAACCCCGTAAAGCATCTTCTCTTTCAAAACCTTAGCTACGGAGAAATAGCCGTCCCTGGTCTTCTGCTGCATACGCAGCTTCCACCAGCGGTTGTGCACTATATAAGAATAAAAGATATCCGAACCTATATAGAAAGAATCGTGCGGTTCGGATAATTTCTGCCAATCGCGTACCTTCTTATCCAGGATATTCCGGGCAAGAAGCATCCCTACAGCCTTTCCTCCGATAAAACCCGAACCGATAAGCCGGGATTTAATCTCAATAAGGTCTTTAAGCGTAAAATTACGCTGGGCAAGGGCCGCTATCTTTTTGTTCTTGGATATCATGATATCGCAGAGCTTCTTTACGGTCTCCTTAATCTTTTCCTTAGAAATTCCTTTACGGTCCAGCTCTTCCGCTTCTATAAAAAGGCGGTCCCAATAATCAAGATTCCTTTTAGCGCTCTCCGCTCCCTTGGCGCTGATATAGGAAAGAATCTTGGCAGCGTTAACGCTATCGGTTATAGGTATGCACTGCTCTCCTTTTCTCTGGTGAGGCAGGAACATCGTGGGGGTATACCTGTTCCAGACCTTAAGCGGATGGATGTAGGAACTCCCTTTACTATGATACACATCAAGCAAAAGCTGGGTAGTTTCGCGTATACGCGCAATGGATTTAAACGAATGGTTGTTTCGCAATATAGAGAAATAGGTAAGGGTCTTAAGCTCGTACAGGTACGGGCAGGTGACCATGAAGAAATCTCCGATCATAAGGTCGGTAGCCCAGGCCGAGAGCAAATCAGATAAGCAGTCAAAAACATAGTAGGCGCCTTCGCCCTCCTGGGTAATGATGTTATTGACTTTAGTAGTGAAATACTCAAACCCTGCGCGGGCATTCAATTCATAGCGCTTTATATTTTTCGCAGGCTCCAGTAGCTGCTTATGCTGGGCAAAACGCAGGTATATCACCTTCTTTTGCTCTTTTAATGCCTCCTGTACGAAAGGCTTGACCAGGCCGATGTAATCGTCAATATCGTCTATCTGCCAGACTACATTATCCCCGGCCCTTAATCCGGTTATGACCGCATCTAAACCTTTTATGCCTGTGCTTATCATTTTCTACCCCCTTAGATACCGGGCAAATTGCTCTCGCCCATTAAGTATTTATCTATTTCGTATGCCGCTCGCCTTCCTTCGGATATCGCCCAGACCACCAGCGATTGGCCGCGGCGCATATCTCCGGCGCAAAATACTTTTTCGACTGAAGTCATATAATTGATCCCGGTCCTGACATTCCCCCGTTCATCTAACTGCACTCCCAGGCCCTCCAGCAATCCGGATTTCTGCGGATGTAAAAACCCTACCGCGATTACAGCCAGCTCCGCTTCAATCTTAAATCCGGTACCGGAAACCTCGCGCATCTGCGGACAGCTTGCGGAACTGGCTTTATCAAACTCCACCCTTACGCAGGAGAGGCCGGTCAGCTTTCCGTCCCTGCCTTCAAAATTCTTGGTTAATATACACCAATGGCGCTCTCCGCCTTCTTCATGTGAACTGGTAGTTTTTAATAGCAGGGGATATCCTGGCCAGGGCTGGTCAGCCCCGCGGCAGGCGTCCGGCTGCGGCATTACCTCAATCTGCACGACGCAGGATGCGCCCTGACGGTGGGCCGTGCCTACGCAATCCGCTCCGGTATCCCCGCCTCCGATTACTACGACCTTTTTCCCCGCAGCATCGATTAATTCGCTTTTCGCAATCTTTTCTCCGGCAACCCGTTTATTGGATTGAACCAGATAATCCATGGCAAAATGAACCCCGGAGAGATCCCTGCCCGGAATCTTCAGGTCGCGCGGTACCCGCGCGCCCCCGGTAAGGCAGACAGCATCGAATTCCTCCAATAATTTCTTAACCGGATAATCTTTCCCCGCGTCAATATCGGTTTTAAAGACAACTCCTTCTTTGGCCCATACGGCTATCCTGCGGTCCAGAATATTCTTCTCAAGTTTAAAGTCCGGGATACCGTAACGCAGTATACCTCCCACTGCATTATCCCGCTCAAAAACCACCACGCTGTGCCCCGCCCTGTTCAATTGTGCGGCACAAGAGAGTCCGGCAGGGCCGCTCCCGATAACCGCGACTCTCCTTTTCGTCCTCTTGGATACACGCCGAGGCTGTATTAAGTTATTTTTAAATCCATACTCGATAATAGATAACTCGTTTTCGCGTATGGTCACGGCATCATCGTTTAAGCCCAGGACGCAGGCGTATTCGCATAAGGCCGGGCAGACTCTTCCGGTCACCTCCGGAAGATTGTTGGTAGCCTCCAGTAATGCCAGGGCTTCCTTCCAGCGAGAACGGAACATAAAATCGTTCCACTCCGGTATAAAATTTCCCACGGGGCAGGCGGAGTGGCAGAAAGGAGTCCCGCAATCCATACAACGCGAAGCCTGTTCCTCGGATTGCTTCTCGGGGCGCAGCCTGGCTACCTCCTTATAATCCTTAACGCGCTCGCAGGCCTGGCGATAATCCGCGCCTTGGCGCGCGCTTCTTAAGAAACCCCTTAAATCACCCATCAAGCTCCTCCGTCACTCCCGTAGCATGCTCTATCTTCATGCCTTCAAGTATGCGTTTATACTCAAGAGGCAGGACCCTGACAAATCTACCCAACTCTTCGTGCATATTGTCAAGCACCTGTTTAGCCTTTGAGCTTTTTGTGTATTTATAATGGTTGTGCAGCAGATTATAAATAGTATCCCGGTCATCTTCGGAAACGCTACTAAGCTCGACCATATCTAAATTACACCTGTCTTTAAAACCGGAGTCGCGGTCATAAACATAAGCTATCCCTCCGGACATCCCTGCCGCAAAATTCCTCCCGGTCTTTCCCAACACCACTACCCTCCCTCCCGTCATATATTCGCAGCCGTGGTCACCTACCCCCTCGACTACGGCATAGAGCCCGGAGTTACGGATACAGAACCTTTCTCCGGCTACTCCGTTAATGTACGCCTCTCCGGATATAGCCCCGTAGAAGGTAGTATTACCGATAATAATATTTTCGCCCGCAAGGTATTTTGATTTTCGGTCAGGATAAACTATAATCTTCCCGCCGGATATTCCCTTGCCGACGTAGTCGTTAGTCATACCCTCCAATTCAAAAGTAATCCCCTGGGCCAGAAATGCCCCGAAACTCTGCCCGGCGATACCATTAAATTTGCAAATGATCGTATCCTCAAGAAGGACTCCGTCTCCGCACCTACGGATAACCTCCCCGCTTAACATCGCACCCGTTGCGCGATTGGTATTGTTAATACTCCGGATTAAGGTGACCGGTTTATTCTCCTTAAATACTCCCCTGCACTCGCGGATAAGCTCCCTGTCTAACACCTGATCCAGACCGCTATCCTGTTTTACCGTGCAATACCTAGAAACATCTTTGGGCATAGCCGGCTGGTAGAGTATGCGTGTATAGTTTATGCCTTTGGCCTTAGCCGGGACAATATCAGGATCGATCTCCAATAAATCAGACCTTCCGATCATTTCATCTATTGTTCTGAAGCCTAAGGCGCTCATTATTTCGCGCAGTTCCCTGGCTACAAAATTAAAATAATTTACGATGTATTCCGGCCGGCCGCTAAACCTCTTCTCAAGGATATCATCCTGCGTAGCTACGCCTACCGAACAGTTATTTAAATGGCAGTGCCTGAGCATCACGCAACCGTTCACTACAAGTATAGACGAACAGAACCCGTACTCTTCAGCTCCCAGTAAAGCGGCGATAGCCACGTCGCGTCCGGTACGCATCTGCCCGTCAGTCTGAAGGCGCACCCTGGAGCGGAGGTTATTTAAAACCAGGGTCTGGTGCGTCTCGGAGAGACCTAATTCCCAGGGGAGCCCTGCATGTTTTATGGAGCTCCTCGGGGATGCACCCGTCCCTCCGTCGCCACCCGAAATCAAAATCATATCCGCATGCCCTTTAGCTACGCCTGCGGCGACTGTCCCCACTCCGACTTCAGAGACCAGCTTTACGCTGACCCTTGCCAGCGGATTAGCATTCTTCAGGTCAAAGATAAGCTGCGCCAGGTCTTCAATAGAATAAATATCGTGGTGCGGAGGCGGAGATATCAAGGTAACACCCGGAGTAGTATACCTGGTCCGGGCAATGGCTTCGCTTACCTTATGTCCGGGAAGCTGGCCTCCCTCGCCGGGCTTGGCGCCCTGCGCGATCTTTATCTGAAGCTCATCGGCATTAACCAGATAGTTAATAGTTACCCCGAACCTGCCGCTTGCCACCTGCTTGATGGCGCTCCTGCGGGAGTCTCCGTTAGGCAATACTACAAACCTATTAGGATCCTCTCCTCCCTCGCCGGTATTAGATTTGCCTCCGATACGGTTTAAAGCAATGGCGATAGTTTCATGGGCAGCAGCGCTTATTGAGCCGAAACTCATTGCCCCGGTAACAAAACGCTTCATAATGCTCTCCACCGGCTCGACCTCCTCTATCGGCACAGGATTTGTCTTTTTGAACTTTAAAAGGCTCCTTAAGGTAGTAGGATTGGCAGACTGATTATTAATAAGCCCGGAGAATTCCCTGAACTTGTCATAATTATTACCGCGGGTTGCATCCTGCAGCGCAGATATACTCTCGGGGTTCCATAAATGGAACTCCCCGTCTTTCTTCCACTGGTATACTCCTCCGCTATCAAGCAATTCGCCTCCGCTGCCTCTGTCAGCGTAGGCAGCGCGGTGCCTCTGGATAGTCTCTTCGATTATCCCGTCCAGGCCTACGCCTCCTATACGCGAAACCGTACCGGTAAAATACCGGCTGATAAAATCATCGTCAAGCCCGAGGGCCTCGAAAATCTGGGCCCCGCGGTAACTCCTTAGGGTTGATATCCCCATTTTAGAAAGGATCTTCAGGATTCCGTCGGTGATAGCCTTGTTATAATTTTTAAGCGCATGTTTCAAGCTGACGCGCACCTCCCTCTTTTCCACAAGATAACTTATAGCTTCATAAGCAAGGTAAGGATTTATGCAATCCGCCCCGTAACCGAAGAGGAGCGCAAAATGATGCACCTCCCTGGGTTCAGCGCTCTCAACAATAAGCGCTACCTGCGAACGCACGGTCTTTTTGACTAAATGCTGGTGTATGGCGCTGGTGGCTAACAATGCCGGAATTGCAATATTATCCCGGTCCGCACCCCGGTCGCTAAGAATAATAAAAGAATAGCCCTGCTCGATAGCGAATTCCGCCTCGGAACAAACCCTCTCCAGGGCGCGCACAAAACCCTCCCTTCCGGAGACAGCGTCAAAGAAAGTATAGATAGTTTTGGTGCGAAAACCGTTGATGCTTATATCGCGGATCTTGGCTACGTCTTCGTCGCTTAATATCGGATTCCTGACTTTTAACTTATGGCTGTGCCGTGGCGTCTCTTCCAACAGGTTCTTTTCCGGACCGATAAAACTCTCCAGGCTCATTACGATCTTTTCGCGGATAGGATCTATAGCCGGATTGGTAACCTGGGCGAATAGCTGTTTGAAATAGTTGTAAAGCACCTGGGGTTTTTTTGACAAAAAAGCATGCGGGGTATCGCAACCCATTGAACCCACCGGCTCTTTCCCTTCTTCAGCCTTGGGCTTAAGTATATATTTAAGGTCCTCCCGGGTGTAACCGAATGCCGCCAGGTGCGGGATAATATCCCTCTCCGGCTTAGGCCCGGGGCTTGCCGGAGTGAGTTTACGCAGTTCCACCAGGTTTTCATAATTCCAACTTCCGTAGGGGGCACGTCCTGAAACCCTCTTCTTTATTTCTGAATCCTGCACTACTAACCCTGCGCGGGTATCAATATAAAACATCTTCCCGGGCTCAATCCTTCCGGAAACTTCGATATCCTCCGGATTGAAATCCAAAACCCCGGCCTCGGAAGCCATCACGCAGAAGCCGCTCTTGGTTATAATGTAGCGCGCCGGTCGCAGCCCGTTCCTATCCAGGACTGCCGCGATATTCGTACCGTCCGTAAAAGCTATGGCGGCAGGGCCGTCCCACGGCTCGACAAAGCAGGCATGATACTGATAAAAATCCCTTAACTCCCGGTCCATGGAATTATCGTGCTCCCAGGCTGCGGGAATAAGCATCATCATGGCATGTTCTATGGGTCTGCCCGATAATACCAGCAGTTCAAAGAAATTATCAATGGCTGCAGAATCACTGCCTCCTTCAACGATAACCGGCTTTAATTTTTCAATATCGGTTGCGAAGAGGTCGCTTGAAAGCAGGCGTTCCCTGGCCCTTACCGAATTTATATTCCCGCGCAGCGTATTAATCTCCCCGTTGTGCGCCAGAAACCTGAACGGCTGGGCAAGGTCCCAGGTCGGAAATGTGTTGGTAGAATAGCGCGAATGCACCATACATAGGGCGCTACTAATACTTTCGTCTTTGAGATCAAGGAAAAAATCCTCGAGCTGCCCGGGCATCAAAAGTCCTTTATAAGAGAATGTCCGGCATGAAAGATTGGTGATGTAGAATGAACTCTTCTCCTGCAGCTCTGAATCCCTGACCGCGTTTTCTATCTGTTTTCTCAGGCAATAAAGCTTCCTTTCAAAGGCCAGTTCATCTTTCATCTCCTTGCCCCTGGAGATAAAAACCTGCTCAAATACAGGCTGAGACTTCCTCGCCCCTTCACCGATAACCGAATCATCGACCGGAACGCTCCGCCACCCCAAAACAGAAACCCCCAGCTCGGCTGCCGCTTTATCAAACTCTTCTTTACAGAAAATGCGCTCCTCCTGCCTGCGCGGCAGAAAAACCAGCCCTGTACCGTAATGCCCGGGCTTAGGCAATTCCAAATTTTGCTTAGCGCAGGCTTTCTTAAAGAATTCGTGCGGTGCCTGGATCAATAACCCGGCGCCGTCACCGGTTTTAGGGTCGGAACCTACCGCTCCGCGGTGCGAGAGCCTGCGCAGGACCTCAAGGCCCTGACGGATAATCCTGTTTGATTTCTCTCCCTTAATATTACAGACAAACCCCACTCCGCAGGAATCATGCTCGAACTGCGGGTCATAGAGCCCTTGTTTTTCAGGCAGACGGTCGTCTTTTCTCAGCTTATTTTCCATTTGTCTACATTAATCCCTAATTTCTTGATTTTGGCACGCATAGTATTACGGTTAATACCTAGAATCCTGGCTGCCTTAAGCTGGTTGCCTTCGGTACGCTCCAGGGTATGTTCAATCAGGGGCTTCTCCACAGCCTCTACTACCGATTTATAAAGCACGCCTTTTTTCTCGTCGAATAACGAATCCTCCAGCTCTACGACTTTATCTTTAATAAAAGCCAGGTCACGTATGCAATCCTTCTTTACTAGCCGGATAGCCCCGTCAGAACCCAGTTCTTCGCTGAAAGCATAACCCTGATCCTTGAGCATCTTTGTCAGCGCCTCTTTAGCTTTAATCTCGTCATCCGCTATCAATATAGTGATCATTTTCTGCCTAAACTTTAATCACCGTTTTATCAAAAAAAGGCGTTCATCCCGGATAGACTATCTCCGGAATGAACGCCTTTGTTCTTCTTGGTTTGGGGGGATACTACAGCGTACCCCTAACTATACAAGTAAGATTTGAGTCTTTTTGGTAACCCCTATTTCACAAACAGCATTTCGCGGTACTTGGGAAGATCCCAGCTTTCGTCCGATACTACCCTCTCCAGGTCGTCCACGTGCCTGCGGATATGCTCCATAAGGGGCTTTAGCTCTTCGTAATACAACTTAGCGCGCTTCTCATCGTTTACCGATTTGGCCCGGTCAAGAAGTTTACTCATCTGGCCGGCATTGCGCCTGACATAGTAAATCTTGCTGGATACGTCCGCCAGGTGCTCTTTAAGGTCATTGACTACCGCTGCATCAAGTTTTACGCCCGCGCCCTTTTTAAGGTCGGTTAAAACCGCGAGGTTATCCGATAAAAGCTTCTGATATTTGAGCCCCGCAGGGACAACGCTGGCATTTACCATTTCATTCAAGGTATTAGCTTCGATCTCAAGCGTCAGGTTATATAGATGGATCCAGATATGGTACCTTGCAACAATCTCCTCCTTGGAGAAAACTTTGTATCTTTCAAATAACGCTATATTCTTTTTGTCAATCAGTGCCTCGAGCGCCTCATATGTAGAAGCTACGTTAGCAAGCCCCCTCTTCTTGGCTTCCCTGATCCACTCCTCTGCATAATTATTGCCCTCAAACCTTACCGCCTTAGTCTCCTTAATCACCTTAGCAATAGCCTGCATTACCGCGGCACTGAAATCCTTATTTGAATTCAGGGATTTCCTGATTTCTCCGGAGACATAATCCAGGCTTTCGGCGATGATGGTATTTATCATAGTGATCGAGGTAGAAATATTCTGCGAAGAGCCTACGGCGCGGAATTCGAATTTGTTCCCCGTAAACGCAAACGGCGAAGTACGGTTACGGTCAGTCATATCCTTGTTAAATTTGGGTAGGCGGGTAATACCCAGGTCAATGATATCGCGCCTAGAGACCTTACCCTTTACGCCTTTTTCTATCATATCCAGGATCCTGCTTAACTGGTCCCCCAGGAATACGCTGATAATAGCCGGGGGGGCTTCGTTAGCGCCTAAGCGGTGTTCGTTACCGGCAAGGGCAACGCTGGCGCGCAAAAGGTCGGCATGCATGTAGACCCCTCTAAGCACGGCGGCCAAAACCGCCAGAAACTGCAGGTTATCTTCGGGAGTCTCGCCCGGATTTAAAAGATTGTTCCCCTTATCATCGGAGAGCGACCAATTCAAATGTTTTCCGCTCCCGTTAATCCCGGCAAAAGGCTTCTCATGCAAGAGACAAACAAGATTATGCCTTAAGGCAACCTTCTTCATGAGCTCCATCAGAAGCTGGTTATGGTCAGAGGCGATATTCGACTCTTCAAAAATAGGGGCGAATTCGTATTGGTGCGGAGCAACCTCATTATGGCGGGTCATCAGCGGGATGCCAAGCTTATAAGCCTCCTCTGCCACTTCAAACATGAAATTCACGACCCGCTCTTTAATGGTCCCGAAATACTGGTCCTCAAGCTGCTGGCCCTTAGGCGAAGGCGCGCCTACCAGGGTCCTCCCGGCAAGCAGCAGATCCTGGCGCAGGTTATAATAATTTTTATCGATCAGAAAATATTCCTGTTCCGGACCGCAGGTGGAAAATACTTTTTTTACGTTTTTATGGCCGAAGAGTTTCAAGAGATTCACCGCGGCTTTATTCAGAGCTTCATCAGACCGCAGGAGCGGAAGCTTCTTATCCAGCGCCTCTCCGTGGTAGGATATAAAGATTGTAGGTATGCAGAGGGTCTTGCCTAATTTGCTTTCAATGATAAAGGCCGGGCTGGAAGGGTCCCAGGCAGTATACCCGCGGGCCTCAAATGTGGCGCGTATCCCCCCGGAAGGAAAACTTGAGGCATCGGGCTCGCCCTGAATAAGCTTATTGCCGGAAAACTTTTCAATGACTTTGCCGGGTCCGGTAATAGAAATAAAACTATCGTGTTTTTCCGCGGTCAGGCCGGTCATCGGCTGGAACCAGTGCGTATAATAAGTTGCACCCCTGGAGATTGCCCAGTTTTTCATCGCCTCGGCGATTTCGTTGGCCTGCTGCATGGATATAGTCTTACCTTCGCTAAGCCAGGCCTTAAAAGCTTCGAGGGTACTCTTGGAGATATGCTTCTGCATAGTTTCCAAGCCGAAGGTATTTTCTCCGAAATATACCGAAACTTTTTTAGGATGCTCGATTATATTTAATTCTACGCCTTTGATTCTGGATAAAAGCTTCTGCCTGATACTCATTAGTTCCTCCTCTTTAATAGAATGTATTCTACTACAAATCCGGCTAAAAATAAAGGTGTTCTTGCAAGGCTAACCTATGGCTTTACCGCCGCGCTCTTCGGTCCTGATACGGATGCACTCCGCCAGGTCCAGCACAAATATTTTTCCGTCGCCGGTCTCGCCGGTTTTTGCGCCCTTAACTATGGCCTTAATGGTCGGCTCGACAAAATTATCATTCACCGCGATTTCGAGGCGGATTTTTCTCAAAAGATTTCCGGTCTCCTTAGCTCCACGGTAGATTTCGGTCACACCCTTTTGCCTTCCGTGCCCCAGGACTTCGCTTACGGTTATAAGATTGACCTCCTGTTTATACAGCTCCTCCTTCACTTCCTCCAGCTTATACGGCTGGATTATTGCAACGACCAGTTTCATATTATCCTCCTATTCTAAAACCGTATAAGCTCTCTCATGATGCTGCGTAAGGTCAAGCCCCATCAACTCCTCCTTTTCACTGACCCTTACGCCGATAAACATATCCACTAATTTATAAATAAACGCGGTAACCACAAAGGTGTAAACTACAGTTACCCCTACCGCAATAAGCTGAATTAAAAGTTGCTTCGGGTTTCCAAATAATAGCCCGTCCGCTCCGGCAGGGTTTATTGCCTTGGAAGCGAATATTCCAGTCGCTATTGCTCCCCAAATACCTCCTACGCAGTGAACGCCAAAAGCATCCAGCGAATCGTCGTATCCCAGCTTAGGCTTGATCACGGTTACTGCGATAAAACAAAATACGCTTACCAGCAACCCGATGATTATGGCAGAACCGGCATTAACATAACCTGCTGCCGGTGTTATAGCGACCAGGCCTGCCACTGCGCCGGAGACTGCGCCGAACAGGGTAGGCTTGCCGTTACGCATCCACTCGATCAGCGCCCAGCTTAAACCGGCTGCCGCTGCTGCGGTATTGGTAACCACAAAAGCGTTTACCGCCAGGCCGTTAGCCGCTAAAGCGCTCCCGGCGTTAAAACCAAACCACCCGAACCATAATAACCCGGTCCCCAAGATGATAAAAGGAAGGTTATGCGGCGCCGGAGGATTATGATCCAGGTTTTTCCTCTTGCCGATGACTAATGCTGTGACTAAGGCGGCGATTCCTGCATTGATGTGCACGACTGTCCCGCCGGCGAAATCCAGCGCCCCCATATTCCTGAGCCATCCTCCTATACCCCAGACCCAGTGGCAGAGCGGATCGTACACGAATGTCGCCCAGAGTAAAGTAAAAACCAGAAACGCGGAAAACTTCATCCTTTCGGCAAAAGCACCGATGATCAGAGCCGGAGTAATGATAGCAAACATCGCCTGGAAGATCATAAATGCCTGGTGCGGGATAGTCGCGGCATAATCCGCGTACGGCTCAAGTCCTACTCCGTTTAAACCGAACCAGCCCAGCCCGCCCCAGAAGCCTTTGCCCGGGAAAAAAGAAAGGCTGTATCCAAATAGCACCCATTGTACACTTAAAGCACACATAATGATCAAACACTGCATCAGCACGCTTAACATATTCTTTTTTCTTACCATCCCGCCGTAAAAGAACGCCAGTCCCGGAGTCATCAACAGGACCAGGGCTGACGAAATCAACACCCATGCCGTATCTCCAGAATTTACCATTTTACATTCTCCTTTCTTTCAGAAATTAAAATCAAGTTGAAAAGTCACCGTATCTCTATAATTAGGGTTATTATAGGCATCGTAGCCGATAATGGCCGAAACATAACTGTTAAATGTCCAGGCAAAACCGTAGTTGATCGCCCCGTATGATGACTGCGTGCCCTGGTAATCCACGCATAGCCAGAGCTTATCGCTGATTTCAGTCATGGTGCGCTCCCAGGCCAGAAGAAGCCCGGCATTATCCCTTTCGCTGTTCTTATTCAATAAAAGCCTGGAGTTGCCGTTAAAATATCCGGCAGAAAACCTGCCGAGGTTTAGCTTACCTATATTAATAGTCTTGGCACCCCTTAAATACCACACATTATAATTGGTATAATTATGCTTAGTGCCTAAATCATAGCCGCCCATAACAAAAGCCGGCATATATTTAAAGTATGCATCCTCCGGTACTCCGAGTTTGAAGTTGAAATAAAAAGGCCAATTATCAAGGGTCGGACCGAATCCGGCCTTATAATCAAACCCGGTTTCCGCCATGACTTTACCTAAGGGCTTCCAGAGTTTACCCAAGAGGTTATCTTCCGGTTTGTCGGAAAGCAGGCTGAAGGTCGGTCCATATACCTGCTGAAGATAGGTCTTACTCCCGCTATGGTCGTAACTGGCCAGCGGCGTATAAGTGTCCGCATTAAAATGAACCTTACTGTAAGGCTGGATATCTGTCGAAGGCGACCAGATTAAGGTGGTAGGAGTGGCGGAGACAAGGGTAGAACTTAGAACGAAAAACGAAAAAGTTAATGCAAAGATTCTTAATTTCATTTCTTTCTCCTTCCTTAAACAAAAAGGCGCTCCCCTCCTGTTACAGGGAACGCCATTGTGAATTAACACTACTGTGTGTCTTACAATTCTACAAGTAAAAAACAGATGATTTTGGTAACCCCTAAATCACATCCATGTGCTTCAGGCATTTCCGGGCCAGGGACTGGCGAAGCTTTACTACCCGAACATGGGATATGCCCAGACGCGAGCCTATCTCCCTTACTGTTAAGCCTTCCAGGGCAAGGTTAAATATTTCTTTCTCCCTTTTAGTCAGCCCGTTGTTACGTATCGTTTCAATAAGCATATTACTGTAAACCGTTTCAAAAACCGATTCCCCGGAAGGAATATTATGCAGCAGGTCAGAATCCATACCCTCATCATCGTTACTCATCGCGTATTCAGAATTAACCAAGCGCAGCCTGGGGGCAAATTTACGCATATAGTTCTTCAGGTAGAAATAACACCCCTGCAGGATATAGCTCTCGGTCTTATCTTTAAGCGTCCCGCGGTTAAACTCCTCCCATAAATAGATCATTGCCTCCTGATAGAGGTCATCGTCTCCGAAACCGTTGAAACGGCCTCCCAGGCGGAAGATTATCCTTTTTAATTTGGGTGATATTTTTTTAACCAGCTCTACAAAACGCATTATTCACCGCCCTAAAAAGAAAAAGGCGCCCAGAAATCTGGACGCCTTAGTCCGTAAAAATAAAAATGCCTTTCCGGCACTATTGCCAGAAAGACATCATTGTCTTACCTTAACTATAAAAAGTATAGCACCTCTTCCGCTTTTGTCAAGCGATTTTACGATCAGCCTTTATATTTATTAGTGATAGGCATGCGGCG
>Ga0233425_10002116_pt1 | contig 40530 bp, 21 predicted proteins | sample Watercolumn_Towu_2_FD_181712 | JGI IMG/M metagenome (GOLD analysis project Ga0233425, IMG submission 181712) | Freshwater microbial communities from Lake Towuti, South Sulawesi, Indonesia - Watercolumn_Towuti2014_140_MG | ecosystem: Environmental > Aquatic > Freshwater > Lake | place...
ATCGAGTCGATGGAAACGCTGCTGGGTCACCCAGTGGCCGGTGCATCGTGGGAGGGATGGGTGATCGAGCAGGTTCTGGCTCTGGCCCCCCCCTCCTGGAGGCCGTCATTCTACCGTACTTCGGCCGGTGCTGAGATTGACCTGGTCCTGGAACGTCGAGCTAGCCAGCCGCTCCTGGCCGTCGAGGTGAAGTACTCGACCCACCCGACTCTGTCTCGGGGGTTCTTCCAGGCTCTGGCCGACCTCGACGGGGCCGAGGCCGTCGTGGTGTGTCCGTGCCGTGAGCGCTATCCCCTTGCGAGCAACGTGACTGCACTGCCGGTTGGGGAGTTGGCCGCATTCATTCGTTCGGCCGTGGGGGAGGATTCGAAATGAAGCTGTCGTGGGTCGTCGTGGTCATGGGGTTGCTCTCGGCTTCCTGCATCGGCGAAACCAACTTCACCTTCCAGGGCAGGATCCCCGACGGCGGGGAAGCCTGGGGAGATGTGGAAGTTCGAACCGTCGACGGGACCGGGGACGCTCACGACATCCTGGATGTCCACGACACCCGCAACGTGCCTGATGGTGCGGACGTTCCCGGCCTCGGTGATGTGCCTGACACCAACGACGTGCCTGACAGCGTTGACGCTCCGGAAACCGGCGACATCCCGGATGCCTCCGACGTGAGTGACGTGGCGGATTCCGGCGATGCGGCCGACATCGGCGATGCGCACGACGCTGGCGACCTGCCCGGCGAAGTCTGTTCTCCCCAGTGCGACGGGAAGGAGTGCGGGGACGACGGGTGCGGGGGCACGTGCGGCCAGTGCGACGACGGCAATCCGTGCAACGGAGAGGAGACGTGCCTCGACGGGGAGTGCGCCGAAGGAACGCTGGTCACGTGCGACGATTCCAACCCGTGCACGGGGGACTGGTGCGATCCAGCAGACGGCCTGTGCGACTTCCTGGCAACTGAGGACGGCGACGAGGTGGCCTGCGACGACGGGAACCCCTGCACTCTGGAGCAGTGCAAGTCGGGTGCGTGCGACAATCCCCTGGCCCCGCTGGCAGAGCTCGTCGAGCAGATTGCGAACGGCCAGTGCCTGTGCAAGACCGACGAGGATTGCGCCGGGCTGAACGACGACGACCTGTGCAATGGCAGCCTGTACTGCGCTGCGGATCCCGAGGGCAAGGTGCCCGCTGGCATTCTCGTCTGCCAGGTGGACCCGGCCACGATCAAGGAAGGGACCTACGACGACGGGCTCTGGTGCAACGGCCTCGAGACCTGCGACCCGGCCACCGGGGAGAAGGTCGATGGCATCCCCCCCTTGCTGGACGACGGCGTCGAGTGCACGGTGGATACCTGCGATGAGGACAACGACATCCCGGTCCACTCGCCCGACGATTCGGCCTGCGACGACAATGATGCCTGCAACGGGGCCGAGACGTGCGATGCGGTAGGCGGCTGCCTGGAGGGCACGCCGCTGGTGTGCGACGATGGGAATGCGTGCTCTGACAACCAGTGCGACCCGGCGGCGGGCTGCCAGTATCCGCCGATCGATTGCGACGACGCGAGCCTGTGCACCAACGACGGCTGCGACGGCCTGACCGGCTGTTTCCACAACCCGGTGAGCTGCGACGACGGAGTGCTCTGCACGACTTCATCGTGCGACCCGGTCCAGGGTTGCCAGCACACGCCGGTGGATGCTCTGTGTGATGATGGGAAGTGGTGCACCACGGAATCGTGCGACGCTGTCCTGGGGTGTGTGTACACGCCCGACCATGTCTACTGCGACGACGGCAAGTTCTGCACCGAGGATACCTGCGTTCCGTTCATCGGGTGCAAGCACTCAGTGGCCGCACTCGACGGCACAACTTGCGATGACGGAGACCCGTGCACGGTGAGCGATATGTGCAACGGGGGCGCGTGCAAGGGCAGTGCGTTCTCACCCGATCCCGGCGAAGACCCGTGCGTCGCTGTTGCCGACAAGGGGGTCTGCAAGGGCAAGGTCAAGGCGGAATGCAAGGCTTTGGGGGGCAAGGCATCGTGGTCGTGCGACTACGGGGCCGCCGTGGGGTACGAGGCGAAGGAGGTATCCTGCGACTTCCTGGACAACGACTGCGACGGTGCAGTCGATCCCGGGTGTGACGGAGATGGAGACCTGGTGTGGGACGAGAAGGACAACTGCCCGCTGACTGCCAATCGCGCCCAAGCCGATTTCGACAAAGACGGTCTGGGGGATGCGTGCGACCCGTGCCCGCTGGATGCGACGAACGCCTGTGCCGCTCTGCTCATGGCGTGGTGGAAGCTGGATGATCAGGCACCGAATGTGATCGCGGACTCGTCGGGATACGGCCTGAATGGGGCGGGTGCGAACGGGGTTTCGGTGGGGAAGGCCGGTCGAGTGGGGACCGCAGCGGAGTTTTCCGGCAACGACGGTGACATGGTCTCGGTTCCTGCCGGCAAGATACCCGCGGCCTTCAAGACCATCGGGCAGGTCACGGTCGAAGCCTACGTCAAGCCATCGGTAGCGAGCCTGGGGGCCGAGCGCTACATCCTCGATGCCAGCTACCATTCCTTTGCCCTGAGCATCGATGCCGACGGGTTCCTCAAATGCCGGTGGTTCCCCGCCGGCAAGGCGGTGGTGTCACTCCTTTCGAAGAACAAGGTCGTGGACGGGAAGTGGCATCGCGTGGCGTGCATACGGCACATCGAGACGGACCTGACGCCCAAGGTGGCGGTGTTTGTGGACGGGATGGTGGACAACGCCGTTGTGGACGCGAATGCGGGCACGGGGCTGACGGCGGTGACCAGCATTGCTCTGGGCAGCAGCCTGGACCAGACCGGGGCCTTCCTGGGCCTGCTGGACGAGGTGAAGATCTCCTTCGTGCCGGCCATCGACCATGCTGCGGACTTCGATGAGGACGGGATCCTGGACGTGGTGGACAACTGCCCCGGGACGCCGAACCATGGCCAGGCGGACGGGAACCTGGATGGTGTGGGCGATGCGTGCACAGTGTTCGCGAGCGCGGCCTGCCTGGACGGGTCGCAGTGCAACGACGGCAATGCCTGCACGGCCGATTCCTGCGCCGGAAACACGTGCTCGAACATGGCGGTTGGGGACGGTACGCCATGCAATGACCAGGATCTGTTTACGGTCAACGACAAGTGCAGTGCCGGTGTCTGTACGGGCTCGCCCCAGAACCTGGTCGTCAGCTTCGACCAGACGCTTCAGCCCGGGCACCACTTCTTCAAGGACGTGACCGTCAAGTCCGGCAAGACGCTCACCTGCAAGGGGGACACGACCACCTACTACGGCATGGGCTGCATCATCCACGCCCAGAACGTGACCGTGGAGCAGACGGCGAAGATCAGCGCTGATGGGGAGGGGTTTCCGTTGCTCGTGGGTCCGGGGATTGGACCAGGCGTGTACTGCGATTATGCCCCCCACCTGATGGGAGGCAACCATGCGGGAAGCGCCATACCAAAGGCCCTTCCCTACGGATCCATTTCAGCACCGGTTGCATTGGGCAGCGGAAGTTGCTGGGACGACAAGGCTGGGACGTGCGTTGGCCAGGGCGGGAGCGGGGGCGGGGCTGTGGCGTTGTTTGTCGACTCCACCATTGCGAACGCCGGTTCGATCCTGGCGAACGGCCAGAAGGTGAACGATGCCCCGGGGAGTGGAGGGAGTATCCTCCTGTCATCTCAGGTTTTCACCGGCGAGGGAATCGTGGCCGCCAATGGAGGTCCGAGCGGCAAGTGCTCCTGGACGCAAAGCCCTGCAAGTGGTGGCCGCATAGCGATCTATGCTGCGGAGAAGACGTTTTCGGGTTCCGTCACTGCCGTGTGCGGCACTGGCGTTGCAACCCCCGGTTGCGATGGCACCATCTACATCGCACCGTAGCGCTTGTGTGTGGGGGGGAGTGACGGGGCGGGAGGGAATGCGGAGGTTCTGGTCGGGCGACAGCGGGGGCCCGGGATTTGGAGGACGAATGATGAGACAGTCATTCTTGTTCGTGTCAGCGACGCTGCTGGTTGCCGCCTGCATCGAAGAGGCGGATTTCACCTTCCAGGGCACGATCCCTGACGGACCGGGAGTCATGGGGGACGCCGAAACCGTGTCGCTAGACGGCACCGGTGACCTGGGCGTCGAGGTCGTGTGCCAGCCCAAGTGCGAAGGCCGGGAGTGCGGCTGGGACGGCTGCGACGGCGTTTGCGGCGAGTGCGACGACGGCAACCCCTGTACGACCGACTCGTGCGATGCCAAATCCGGCAAGTGCCAGTTCCTACCGGTCGAAGGGGCGGGGGATGAGCCTGGCTGCGACGATTCCAACCCCTGCACCACCGACTCGTGCAACCCTCAGACCGGGAAGTGCCAGAACGTCCCCGTGGCCGACGGACCGGAGCCTGCCTGCGAGAACGAGACGAAGTGCGACGGGGCGGGTGTGTGCAAGGCCGGCGTATGCGCTCAGGACTTGCCGCTGGTCTGTGATGATGAAAACCCCTGCACGACCGATTCGTGCGACCCGGCCGACGGCCTGTGCGACTTCGTTGCCGTGGCGGATGGCCCGGAGCTTGCCTGTGACAACGGCGACCCGTGCGATGGGCCCGGAGTCTGCGAGTCCGGCAGCTGCACTCAGGGCACTCCGGTCACGTGCGATGACTCGAATCCCTGCACGACCGACTCGTGCAACCAAGAGGACGGGCAGTGCGTGTTCACGGCAGTGGAGGACGGCGACGAGGTGGCCTGCGACGATGGCAACCCATGCACCAAGGACCTGTGCACCGGCGGTGCCTGCGACAACCCGCTGTTCCCGCTGGAAGACCTCGTGGACGAGATCGCCGGCGGCCAGTGCCTGTGCACGACCGACGAGGACTGCACCAAGCTGAACGACGACGATCTCTGCAACGGGACCCTCCATTGCGTGGCAGCACCGGATGACGGAGAAGTGCCGGTGGGGACTCTGGTCTGCCTGGTGGAGGCAGAAACGATCAAGGAAGGGACCTTTGACGACGGGCTGTGGTGCAACGGGCTCGAGACCTGCGACCCGGCAACCGGTGAGAAGGTGGCAGGCACGGCCCCCACGATAGACGACGGGATCGAGTGCACGATCGACGCCTGCTACGAGGAAGGTGATGTCGTGCTCCACACGCCGGACTTCGGCAAGTGTGATGACGGCAATGAGTGCAGTTCCGATTCTTGCGACCCGGCTTCCGGATGCGTCAACCAGGCGGTGTCCTGCGACGATTCGAACCTGTGCACCAACGACGGCTGCGACTACAAGACCGGCTGCTTCCACACGCCGGTGAGCTGCACGGACGACAACGCGTGCAACGGCCTGGAAGGCTGCGATGCGGCGAAGGGCTGCCAGGCAGGAACTCCGCTTGTGTGCGACGACGGCCTGTTCTGCAACGGCGTCGAGACCTGCGACCTCGTCACGGGCTGCAAAGCGGGCACACCCCCGGTTCTCAGTGACGCGGTGAACTGCACGATCGATGCCTGCGACGAAGACATGGACCAGGTCACGCACACGCCGGACGACTCCAAGTGCGCCGATGCCCAGGCCTGCACCACGGACGTCTGCAGCCCGGCAATGGGATGCCAGCACCTCGTGGACGACGTGTTCTGCGACGACGGCAACCCGTGCACCGAGGATTCCTGCGATCCCAAGAGCGGCTGCATCCATTCCGTTGCACCGCTCGATGCCACCCCGTGCGACGACGGCGACCCGTGCACGAAGATCGATGTGTGCACCGGCGGCCAGTGCATCCCGGGCCCGTACGACGAATTGACGTGCGGCGCGGACTTCGATCATGACGGCCTCGAGGGAGCTGCCGACTCCTGCCCCTACGCCTTCGACCCCCAGCAGCTCGACCTCGATGCCGATGGCAAGAAGGATGCCTGCGAGCCGCTGCCCGCAGGCTTCACCTACTCCCGCCCGCTCGTGCTGTCGCAGGCCGGCCAGCCGTCGACGTGGCGGCGGACCCACGAGCCGGTGGAGGTGCCGTTGGCCAATGGGATCGTGGATGACTCGGTCCTGCTCCATCTCAAGCTCGACGGCAGTGCCGTGGACTCGAGCCAGAGCAGGAAGAACGCAACGAATGCTGGGGCGGTGACGAGCGCAGGGGCGTTCGGCGCCGGGTCGGTCGGCATGAGGTTCGACGGCGACATGGCCAGGATCCTCGTGGACGACCCATCCCTCTGTCCCGGCGGCTCGAACACTCCGTTCACGACAGCCGTGTGGTTCAACGCAGACAAGCTGCAGTTCGGGAACCTCGCCCAGAACGTGGCACCGTGCAGCGGCCTTTTCCTGGAGCTGGAGGACCCGGGAACTCTCCATCTCTACGGCTGCAAGGACGCGACCTGCTCCGTGAAGATCGACGCGCAATGCGGGGAATACACCGCGGGCGAGTGGCATCATTTCGCCGTGGCATGGGACGGTGAGGTGCTCCTGGGCTACATGGACGGGAAGCTGGCGTGCACGGAACCGCTGAGCCAACTGGTCGGGTTCGGTGCCAAGGGGGCAGTCTCCCTTGGCGGAAACTCCGCCCCGGTCTACACCTATCCCTTCCTGGGCGTGCTGGATGAATTCCTGATCTGGAGCCGCGCCCTCACCCCCGACGAGATCGAGACCTACTACCGCTCCCATGCCCCCTACGGCACCAAGTTCGCCCCCGAAGCTCAGGCGGACTTCGACGACGTCCGTGTCACGGAGAAGACGGGCACGGGCGACCCGATCCAGACGGGCGAGGCCGTGAAGCGGACCCGTATTCTCGGGCCCCGCCCGCACTCAGACACGCCCTGTCCGATGGGGGTGGATGACGGCACGTGGAAGGACCGGGATGACCTGTGCGGTGTGGTGGGGTACTGGAGGTTGGATGGTGATGCCAAGGACGTGACGGGAAAGCACGACGGGGTGAACAACGGCGCGGTCCCGGCGATGGGGAGGTTCGGGGATGGCGGTGGTAGCTTCATGTTCGATGGCCCGGGCGGTGGGGCCTCAGTGGAAGTCGCTGCCGGAGCCAACGCGACGCTTGCAGATTTCACGGCCGAACTCTGGTTCCGTGTCGACAAGTCGAACGAAGGGTTGGTGAGCTGGGGGCGCACGTACTTGCTCGACACCCGCGAAGCGGGGACCTGTAGCGGGAATGCCTTCACGATGCTGATGGATGTTGCCGATGGGGAGTATGTGCTGACCAACTCCTTCGATGTCCCCGGAGTGGGAGTAACCGCACTACATGTGCCGGCCCCGGTTCGACTCGGAAGATGGCATCACATGGCATTCTTGAGACGCTCTGGTGCATTTGAGGTCTATTTTGATGGTATAGTCCTCGAAACCAAGTTTCTCGTTTTCGATCCATCTGTGGCTTCCATCCCCGCGTCTGTGCTGGATGTGCCATGGTTTCTAGGGCGAGCATGCGGGGGTAGCTACGGCTTGAACGGCGCCCTCGACGACGTCCTCATCCACTCCGTCGCCAAGTCGGCCGACTACATCTACCACCGGGCGAATCCGGGCGTGCCGAAGGTGCAGCTCCTGGCCAACACCGTGGTCCTGAACCAGGGCACCGAGCAGGCTCCGGCGTACCCGATGCGGGAATACGCGATGTACTGGGGCGATGCCGCTGCCAAGTCCGTCGCTCCGTTCGTCTCGTCCCTGCCGGATGCGCCTGTGGTGGTCCCGGACAAGTGCTACGGCCTTCTGAACGGTTGCATGGGCTACGCCGGCTGGTGGCGGTTCAACGAGGGCCGGGGGACGGTGGCGGTGGACAGCAGTGGGTGGAAGAACAATGGGGGCCTGACGGCGCAGGGGTGGAGCTACACGGCCGGGCAGGAGGGAACGGGGCTCTATTTCGCAGGCAGCGGCGGGTTCGTAACGATACCGAATTCGCCGATATTTGTCATTCCGAACGGAGCCATTGAGCTTTCCGTGGCCCCCGGCCAGGCCGTGAACGGCAACTGGTCCGGCGGGCCCTTCGTGCTCTGGAAAGAGGTCACCGGGTTTGCTGACGACTGGTACGCATACTTTGGGGCGGACGACGGGAAGCTGGGGTTCCGCATCGACGCTGTCGGTGGTGTTGCGCAGACGGTAATGAGCGACCAGTCGGTTTGGGCAGAAGGACAGTCGCATCCGGTGGCCTTCTCATTCGGAAGCGGCGGAATGAAGATGCACGTGGATCACTTGATTCAGAAACAAACCCGGCCGCACACGGGGGGCGTTGGGGGGAGCGCCGTCCTTGGCGTCGGGGCCAACCTGCATCTGGCCCAGGGTGAACAGTTCTTCAAGGGAACACTGGACGGGCTTCGGATGAGCAGCCGCGCCCTCACGCCTGATGAGTTCCTGCACTACCCCCTGGTGGACTGGGCATTCGGTTCGGGTAACTGGGTCAAGGACTGCGGCGGGATCATCTGCCCCGAGCTTGCCGGCTACGACGTCACCTGCAACCCGCAGGATCACTGCGAGTACGCGAACAAGGACGAGGCCGGGTGGAAGAAGTGGGACGTGTGGATCTTCGTGCCGCCGGGGAAGACGCGGCTTGGAAGTCCGACTGCGGAGGGGGGGCACTCGCCTGACGAGGAGGACCCGGGACAGCCGGACAAGATGCACCCCGTGACCTTCACGAAGGGGTTCTTCGTGGCGAAGTTCGAGATTGTGGTGGAGCAGTACGAGGCGTGCATGGCGGACGGGGCCAAGTGCACCCTGCCGACCACCACCGACTTCAACGCGAACGGGTGGGGGACGAACTCCTCGACCAACAGCCGCAAGGACCACCCGCAGAACGGGCTCAAGTGGCAGCAGGCGAAGGACTTCTGCGCCTGGGCCGCGACCGGTGGGCGGCTCCTGTCGGAGGCGGAATGGGAGTACGCTGCCAAGGGGCCGTTGCACAGGAAGTACCCCTGGGGGGACGTGCCCGCACCGACTTGTTCGAACGGAACCGCCGTCTTCAACGAGATGGGCGGGGTAGCGTACGGGTGCGGCAGCGGCGGCACGATGAAGGAAGGCACGAAGGAGACGGGGGCGGCTTGGTGCGGTGCGCTCGACATGGCCGGGAATGTGTGGGAGTGGGTTGAGGACTGGTACCACAACTCCTACGATGGGGCACCGTCTGACGGAAGCGCCTGGGTGGCTCCGCAGGGGATGATGCGCAGCGTCCGCGGCGGCAGCCTGAACGAGTCCGCAGCGTTTCTGAGAGCAGCGGACCGATACCAGGTTCCTCCCGACGTCAAGGATGCCCGCCAGGGGGCGCGGTGCGCCCGGCCCCTGCTTCCCTGCCCCCCCTCCTGCGCCGGCAAGCAGTGCGGCGACGACGGGTGCGGGGGGAGTTGCGGGGAGTGTGATGAAGCGAGTGGCTGCACGAATGCCGGCCAGTGCACGAGTGTGCCAGGGATCAAGTGGATACCTGTTCAAGCAGGTGTTTTCAGCATGGGGTGTTCCGCCGGAGACGGGCAGTGCGACGCCGACGAGTTGCCAGCCCATCCGGTAGCCGTATCCGCATTCAAGCTTCTCGAAACGGAGATCACCCAGGCTCAGTTCCAACTTCTGATGGGGGAGAATCCGTCTGCCCATAAGCAGTGTTCTGCCTGCCCTGTGGAGATGGTGACCAAGGGACAGGCTCAGGAGTTCTGTATGAGACTTGGCGGCAGGCTGCCGAGCGAGGCGGAGTGGGAGTACGCTGCACGTGCGGGTACGACGACGAAGTACATCTGCGGAAGCGATCTCCCTTGCGTCGACGGCCACGGCTGGACGAAGGAGAACTCGGGGCTACAGACTCATCCTGTCAAAGGAAAGCAGCCGAACGCCTTCGGGCTGTTCGATATGGTGGGGAACGTCTATGAGTGGGTGGAGGACTGCTACCACCCTTCTTTCGACGGCGCTCCGAGTGTGGGATATCCGGCATGGTTGCAGCCGTGCGAACCAACGGGGACAGGCGTGCCTCGGGGCGGGGCATACTTCACGGTACCTGACGGGTTGCGTGCGTCCTACCGGGATCCTGTCGACCCCTCCGCTCCGAATCCTGCCGTCGGCATTCGATGCGTCCGAGTATGTGCCCCCTCCTGCGCCGGCAAGCAGTGCGGCGACGACGGGTGCGGGGGGAGTTGCGGGGAGTGCGGGACGTGGGACCAGTGCACGGCCGGCAAGTGCCAGCCCACGTGGGGCGGGAAGTGGATGCCGATACCGGCGGCACCGGCGTTCCAGATGGGCTGCTCGCCGGGGGACGATTCGTGCCTGAACAACGAGAAGCCCCCTCATCCGGTGAACGTCAAGGCCTTCGAGATCCTGGAAACCGAGGTCACCGAGGCGCAATACCAGGCTGTGACCAGCACCAACCCCTCGTGCAAGGTCAACGGGGGAGGCGGGCCGAATGCACCGGTGGAGTGCACCGGATGGTCCGATGCGCTCAAGTTCTGCCAGGCGGTAGGGGGGCGGCTTCCCTCCGAGGCCGAGTGGGAACTGGCCGCCCGAGGGGGAACGACGACGAAGTACGCCTGCGGTACCCAGCCGGCATGTCTTCCCGGAGTGGCATGGTACGTCTCGAATTCGTCAAGCCACAAGTTCGACGTCAAGCAGAAGGCTGCCAACGGGTACGGGCTGTACGACATGTTCGGGAACGTGTGGGAATGGACCGAGGATTGGTATCATTCCGACTACAATGGAGCCCCGGCCACCGGGTATCCGGGGTGGACCTCCCCAGCCGACACGGTGCGGGTCCTGCGCGGGGCGGGGTTCCTGTCGCTCGAGTCCTACCTCAGCTCGTCGTTCCGGGGCGTGGGCGATCCAGGCGGCGGCTCCGAAATCGGCTTCCGGTGCGTGCGGCAGCACTAGGCCCCTGCCGAGCGGGAACAAGGGCCCAGTCTTCGCAGCTCCCCTCACCCATACAGCGTCCACATCCGAAGGATCTTCACCGTCCGCCTGGGCTCGATGATCTGGTAGACCAGGCTGATGTGCCGCCGGGGCGTGGTGCGGATGTGCTGTGGGCGCGGGCAACCCAACGGCTAGCGAGGCTGAGGTTCCTGCGGCGGCACAGGTGGGTTGCTAGTTTCGGGCCTGGATTGCGGTCCCCGAAATACCTGTGCCCCCTCGGGGGAAATGCCGGGCAGGCCCGGGCCTGCCCGGCAAAGGGGGGGTAAGGAGCTTCGCTTGGATCGTCGGTCGGCCTGTGCGCTTGAGGGCCTTCGTGCCGGTACGCCCAGGCAGACCCACGATCCTGGGGAAGCCCGGCACGTCCCCACCGCCCCTCGGCCCGGTGGCCGAGGGGCACCTCCCCTGAAGGGGAGGCCTGATCTTCGGGAGCCGCACTCCTGTCCCGAGACTATCAAGGGCAGCCGTGCCGACGGTACCCGCCTCACCCTCGCAAGCCGTCGGGTTGCCCGCACCCACGGCCGAGGCGGGGCACGGGCCGATGGGATCCCGCACCGACGGCCGAGGCGGGGCACGGGCCGATGGATCCCGCACCCCCGGCCGAGGCGCCCTCTCTACCCGTGGGTGCGGCCTCCCCACAGCCGATGCGTCCTCTCCATCCGTTGGCGCGTGATGCCGCGAAGGGTGTGATCCACCGTGAGGCAGTGTGCGATTTTTCGCGGCGGTCATGCTGCGGCCCTCTGTGTGCGGGAACGTCGCCAGGTCCAGAACTCCTCCCACCAGCCGTTGGGATGTAGGATGAGAAGCGCCAGCATGGAGTTGATGCGGGTGGGGTGCCACCAGGTTCCGGGGAGCTTGAGCCGTCGCTGGGGAATGGTTCGATGTGCGCTCTCGACCTCGCCCGACCCGATGGGGAGCCCTTCGGACTGATACTTCTCATAGTGGATGCACTGGCGGAAGCGCTTGATATATGCGGCGAGATTCCGGACTTCCTTCTCTCCTGTGCCCACGTAGTCGCCGAGCTCCTTGATGATGGCTGCCGGCCTGCCGCCGGTGGCCTTCTTCATGACCCGTTCGACCCATGCTGCCTGTTCTGGCTCGGCCAGCCCCGCTGCGGCGGCGGCCCCGTGGACGTGCTCGGCCAAATGATAGTAGTCGAGGATGAAGCGGAAGTTGGGGAAGGCGTCCGCCATGCTCTCCATCAGGCCGATGCCGCCATCCCCGATCCCCACGGTGCTGGTCAGCGGACCAAGGCCGTTCAGGATTCCCAGGCGGAACAGTCGGGAGACCACCTCCGAGTACTCGTCCATGCGACCGACATAGGCCGCCGATTCTTGTCCAGGAAGCCGCACCAGTCCCATGCGCACGTCCCGCCACGCGGTCTCTCTCGTGCGCTTGCGCCGGCCCGTAGGAGTCCGCCCCTTGGCTGCTACCAGGGTCCCGGTTCGGATCTCGCACCCATCCAGTTCCGCAAGCATCTCGTCCACCCCGGGTCTCTCCGCTTCCGGCAGGTCATACAGCGCTTCCGCCGTCGCCAGCTTCTCCTCCACGAAGGTTGCGGCGTCTTCGGCACACCCTTCCACCACGCGCAGCATGGTTGTGCGCCCCATCTCAATGCTGTAGTGCTCCTTGAGCCGCTTCACCGCACGCTCGAAGGACTCGTTCCCCCCGAAGTCGGTCATGGCTCTCTCCAAAGCCCGGGTCTTCATCTTGTGGTGAATGCCAAGTCGCCGCTGAACTGGCCGACAGACTTCTCGGCCAGCACGGCTGCGCATCACCGGTGCGGCCACACAAAGCGGACCGAGGATCGTGTTGACTTCGATGTCCCGATCGGCCTCCATCCGGAAGCCACGGTCCGCACACTCCTTCACTGACTGTTCCGCCTCGGCGACCACTGCCGTCCTAAGCGCCTCCCTGCCCACCTTCCGGCACAATTCCAGGACTAGAGCATCCAAGTCCCGCACGTCTCCGCCACCGGCCCGGACCTCCTCCCGAATCGTCGGCACCAAAACAGCGCTTGCTTCACGGATCACGTCGGTGTAATCGGTAGCCATGGCAGAGCCTCCTCAACACATTGTTGATTTCAACTAAGGCGACTCTGCCTCATTTCTCCTGCGATTAAAAGACCTTCCGAACGGCCCTGACTCCATCTCCCCGTCGTCCAATCCCCCCCCCGATGTCCACCCTGCAAAACGCTTCACCCTCACCAGACTCCCCTCTCGGAACCACCGCCGCTGCCGAACGCTTCCCCGAGTTGGCCGTTGCCACGCCGCCGATCACACCCGATCGTCTCCTGACGCTTGCACCGGTTCCGGGTTCAGGCTAGTATAGGACTTGGCCCTGCGGGGTTCGTCGAGGGTGTGAAATGCTGAAAACCCCAGCGGACAGAAGGGGATCTTTCCCTGGCTGTGGTGAGCAGGCAGGTGGAAACACCGGTCTGCCTGAAGCGGCCACCAAAGAACCCACCTATTGAGTAGGGGGTTGTTCCGCTAGCGCCCGATGACACGGCTCACGCGGGGCCAGACCTTTTCCGTCGCGGACGGGCGGAGCAGCGGAAATGCCGAGATCGTTGTTGACACCCGCGGCGGGCTGTTCTAGGTTGAGCCTGCGTCATTTCGGGGGGGAAACATGCCGGAAGACTCCATTCTGAACGGAATCGACAAGAAGGACGTCATCGCCATCCTGGGCAAGGGTAGCGAGTTCGAGGGGAAGCTGACTTTCGAGGGCGTGGTCCAGATCGACGGGAAGTTCACCGGAGAGGTCTTCTCGAAGGGAACCCTGATCATCGGAGAGAATGCCCGGGTCAAGGCGGAGATCTCGGTATCGAACGTCGTGATCCGCGGAGACGTGTCTGCCAACATCCGGGCACCGAACTGCGTTGAGCTGCATGCACCGGGCCGGCTGGTCGGGAACATCGTCACCCCGTCCCTGTACATTCAGAAAGGGGTGATTTTCGAGGGCAACACCATCATGGAATCCGAGGCTGCGCAGCGTCCTGACCGGAACACGGCCATGATGCAGGGGCGGCACGGCAATCCCCCTCCGCTCCCGGGTTGATCCTATTCCAGCCGGATTCGATTCAGCGTTTCTTTCTGCGGGGTGATTCGGGGGGTTCCTGCTCGGTGAGGAGCGCTCGCAGGCGGGCCTTGAACTCGGGGGACTGCCGTATCTCCTGCTCGCGGCATTCCCGGCAGAGACTGGCCAGGCGGCGCATTCCTTCCAGGGTGGATCGGCATTCCGGGCACTCGGCCAGGTGCTTCTCGAGCTCGCCGCAGCAGTCGGCTCCCAGTTCGCCGTCGACATAGGCGGACATGCGCTCCAGCAGCTTGGCGCAGTGGCGGTGCTCAGGCTTCTTGTTTGCCATGGATCATGCTCTCAAATGCCTTGTAGACCATGGTGCGGGCCCGGTGGAGCCGGACCTTGACCGCGCCCTCGGAAATCCCCAATGCTTCGGCCGTTTCCTTGCCGGAAAGCCCTTCCATCTCGCGCAGGACCAGCACCGCCCGGTAGTTGGCGGGAATGGCCGCCATGGCACGGCGAAGCAGCTCCTGCACCTCGGCCTGTGCGACGCGATCGTGCGGGGTCAGTCGCCCCGGGGACGACGGTGCCGCATTACCGACCGCTCCGGTTTCCCCGGAATCCTCGAACTCGAGAAGCTGTTTCGGCTCGTTCTTCCGCAGGCGCCGCTTCTTGATGCAGGCGCTCGAGGCAATCCGCAGGAGCCAGGACAGGAGCGAGGCCTCACCACGGAAATCCTTGAGATACCGGAACGCGTTGATGAAGGTATCCTGCACCACGTCCTCGGCATCTTCCCGGTGGCCGCACATGCGGAAGCCGAAGCGATAGATCCGGTTCTCGTACTTCTCGATGATCTGCTGGAACGCGGCCCGGTCCCCCTGCTCTCGGAACCGGTCGACGAGCCGGCCATCCTCCCGGCGGACATCGGCATTCCTCTGCGGAGTCGTATCCGAATCGGCCACGGGGGTTCCTCAGACGAAGGAGGGAATGGACTTGCTCTCGGCCACGTGCTTGATGAAGAGGTCGAGGCATTCGGGGTCGAACTGGGTTCCGCGCCCCTTCATGAGCTCGTCCATGACCTGGTGAGCGGGCATCTTGCGCCGATAGGAGCGGTCGGTGGTCATGGCATCATAGGAATCCGCGATGGCCATGATACGGGCCGGCAGCTCGATGTGATCGCCCCGCAGGCCGTCGGGGTATCCCTTTCCGTCCCACCGTTCATGGTGATGGCGGATGATCTTCGCTGCGGTGGAGAGGAACGAGATGTGGCTGACCATGCGCTCCCCGACGACGGGATGCTCCCGGATGCGCTCGAACTCCTCCTGGGTCAGGCGTGTTGGCTTGAGCAGGATCGCCTCGGGAATTCCGATCTTGCCGACGTCGTGAAGCATGCCGGCGAACATGATCTGGTCCATCTCGAGGTTCGAGAACCCCAGCACGTCGGCCACAATCATGCACATGCTGGTCACTCGCTGGGAATGGCCGTGGGTGTAGCGGTCCTTGGCTTCAAGCGCCATGGCCAGTGCACCGACGGTATCGAAGTAGCTCTTCTCGAGCTGCTGGCGGTTGCGGAGGTTCGAACAGGCGACCGAAGCCGCATCGGCCACCGACCGCACGAGCTTGAGGTCGGTGTCGGAGAAGGGCTGCCCATCGCGGCGGTCGGTCATGTTGATGATCCCGAACACCTCGCGCTGGCCGTCCCGATTCGCATTGAGCGGCACCGAGACATAGGCCCCTTTTCCACCGCGCCCGGCCCCGGGTCCGTCGGTTCCGGGGTTTTCCACATACAGGAGCTGTCCCGTCCTCACGACCTGGCTGACGATGGGAGCATCGGCCATGTCCAGGGTGCGCCGGGCCACCTCGCTGGGGACGCCGACGGACTGGACAATGGCGAACTGCCCCGTCTCCTGAGTCTTGAGAAGGACCGAGATACGCTCGCACCTGAGCATGCGGCGGAATGTGCCGACCAGGAGATCGACCGCTTCCTGGACCGTGCCCAGGGCATTCAGCTCGTTGGTGAACTCGAGCAGTGAGCCGATGAGCGACGTCTGGCTCGACACCTGGTCTTCCAATTCCTGGGAGTACCGGCGCTCGAGGTCCCTGACGGCCCGGTTCTGCACCAGCATGGCGTGGTGCTCGACGGCCCGGGCCAAGGTCTGACGGGTGGCATCCTGAGACAGCGGCTTTGCCAGCACGGAAAACGCCCCGCGATGGAGCAACTCCACCGCTTTGGCGACGTCGTCTTCCGCGGTCATGGCCACCACGACGGCCAGCTCGTTTCCAGCCCGTGCCTGCCCGAGAACCGACGCGCCGTCACTGTCGGGAAGAGCCACCTCGGTCACCACGAGGTCGACTCCGGAGGCCAGCCGGGCCGCTGCTTCCGCTGCCCCCGAGGCCTCAGCGACCGAAGCCACGAGCCCCTTGGCCGCCAGACAGACCACCTTTCGGACGGACTCGGCCGGGTCGATAACCAGAAGTGACTTGTCTCGCTCCATCATCCCACCGCGTTGGGACGATGATACTCAACGCACCGGCGTATTCAACAGGAATCGCGTCCGAATGGGCTCCCCCACCCACCGAGGCCCGGGCGCAAACCCTACCATTGGAATCGGAGAGCAGACTGGAAGGCCATTCCGTCGTTCCATTCCCGTCCGGTGAACAGGGCGGGGCCTTCGAGGAATAGTTCGGGGTTGACCATGAAGTCGATGTCGAAGTTCTTGAAGTGCAGGTTGGAGCCGATCGTGATCTCGGTGAGGGTGTCGTTGTCCTTTCCCCGCTGCGCCGCGGTCTCCCAACTGCGGAAGATGACCGACTGACGGGCACCGAAACGGAAAGCGAGCCAGTCGAGGACCTGGGCATCGACCGATGCAGAGACGAACGGGGCCAGCCACGCCATGTCATCCAGGAACGTCTCTTTGGTATCCCCCACCGTCTCCGTCCCCTTGATGCCGATCACGGCAACGCCGATTCCGGGGTAGATGAAGACGCGGTCGAGCGGCTGGATGCGAACGTCGGTTCCCGCTGCCACCTGGTAGACCGTCCCCTGGTCGCTGACACCGTCCGTCTCGGTGTTCAGGGCAAATCCGCCCCGCGAGACGTCGACCGAGAGATAGGGGACGATCTTCTCCCCTCCCGGGATTCCAAACACGGCCCGTCCCAGCAGCCCGACCCCCCAGTTGAGGTCGGAAGAGAAGCGAGTCACTTCCTCGGAGCCGCCGCTGCCGGTCGGCACGGCGATGCCGTCGTCGAAGGTCCCGCCCAGGGCCTTCACGGCCAGGTCCACCGAATCGGTCCCGTCGATGTCGAAGCCGAGTCCCAGCGTGCCCTCGAAAAGCGTTCCGCCCCGGGTGACCAGGTCCGATTCCGGATCGGTGATCGAGTAGTTGTCCCCCCAGAAGGAAAGGCCGACGCCCAGGCGGATCTTGCCCAGGCGCTGAGCGAAGAGAGCGGTTCCCTTGTGGTCCGCGTTGTGGATTGCCTTGTTGCCCTTCTGCTCTGCGCCCCCGGGCACGTCATACGAGGCACCGGCCCAGAGCCCGTCCCCGCCGAACGCCCGGTCGAGCAGGTTGCCGGACACGTACCGGCTCAGGCTGCTGCCGTAGAACGCAATCACCGTGTTCTCTCCCAGGCCGTAGTGAACGCCAAACCCGGCGTTGTAAGGGATGTTGGAGCCAGCGGTATCCTCGACGGCCCAGCCGGGCTGGAGGCCGGCATCGAGATAGACCAGGTTGGTGAAGAAAAGGAGGGTGGAGGGAAGAACGAGCGCGTTCGACTCGTCGTGGACGGTGAAGAACTTCTCCTTGCCGCCCAGGGACTGGATCCTCGTGTCGGTGGCATAGGCCGCCGCCGGGATGACGCACGCAATGATCAACGCTGCCAGGAATCGCTTCATTCCGCCCTCCTTTTTCCAGGGTGCTCCGAGTCGTACAGCATCGGGAATAGCACAGACCGCAGGATGGGTCAATTTCGTGACGCTGGAGGGGGGCCGTTGCCGATCGGTCGCGACGAAGGTTTACCCGGCCGTCGGGAAAGGTATAATGGCCGGGCAACCTCGGGGGGAATCGATGCGACCCAACATCCTTGCGGCAAGAAGTGCGACGGTGCCGGTGCTGGTGGCGGCAGTGCTTGGTTGGATGCCCGCGTGCACAGGAGGTGGCGGCGGGGAGAAAGATGCCGGCGACGTATCTGCCGGAGACGTTACGGACATCGTCGGCATCGACGTTCCGCAGGGCATCGAGACGCGGGATGACCTTCCGGCGGAGGACAGCATCCGCTCCCCCTACCCTGACCGGAGCTTTGTCCACAAGATGGACAGCGCATCGGCCTTCGGGGCATCGGAGAAGTATCTGGCAGACGAGCCGGTTCTCTACCGGACGACCGACGTGCTGCCGGTGCCGGACGTCCGGGTGCTGCGCAAGGTCGGCAGCACGATCGTGGCCGGTACCGCGGCGGGGCTGTTCGCGTTCGACGAGGCGAAGGACCGCTTCGAAGAGGTGGTCCTGGGCGAGGGGGAGCCCCCGGCGATCAAGGACATTTCCGCTGAGCTGGACGGAAGCGGCCGGGCAGCGGTCCTGACGTCCCTGGGGGCCGGGATGGTGGATGCCCAGTCGCTGGAGTGGACGCCGCTGGCCGTGGTCGATCCGCAGTCTGCCGCTGCCGTGGCCGTGAGCGGCAGCACGGTGTACGTGGGCGGCGGGGAGGGCTGGGGGGTCTGGTCGCTGGACACGTCGGCCCCGGACGCACAGTTCGAGCCGCTGGTGGAGGAATCGTTGACCGTCCGGGACCTGGCCGTGGACGGGGACGGAAACCTCTGGATCGCTACCGATGCCGGCGTGCTGCGCTGGAAGGGCGGGAAACTGGACCAGTTCCACGAGGGCAACGGCAGCTTCCCGGATGACGACGTGCGGGCGCTGGCGGCCGGACCGGGGACGGGCCAGGCCGGCGCCATCTGGGCTGGCACGGCCTCGGGGGTGAGCCGGTACGACAACTTGAGCTGGGAGACGCTGGGCGTCGGAGTGGACCTGCTTCCGGCGGGGGACGTGACCGCACTGGCCGTCACTTCGAAGGGGCTCGTGGTGGGACATGCCATCGGGGCGACCTCAGTGGAGCTGCCGCTCAACGATGGCAAGCCGTTCGCGCGGTTCGACCATTACACGGCGCTGCGCTGGCTGCCGGCAGCGCAGGTGACGAGCGTGTCGGAGGGGCTCGATGCTGCCGACCTGTTCATCGGGACGCCGGCCGGTATTTCCCGCATCGTGTGGGTGGAGCGGACACTCGGGCAGGGAGCCGAATACCAGGAGAAGATGCTCGAGGATCATTTCTGGCGCATGGACGGCTTCGTGTCCTCCGACGCCGGAGTGGACGATGCGTATGCTCCCACGAAGTGGAACGTGTGGGACAAGGACAATGACGGCCTGTGGACGCAGATGCAGATCGGTGCCTGGTGCTACGCCTATGCGGCAACCGGGGACAAGCAGCACTGCGTCAAGGCCCGCAAGGCGATCGAGAACATGTTCCTGCTGGTGGACATTCCGGCCGTGGATTTCGAGAAGGCCGGGCTGGGCCGGGGTTTCATCTCCCGCTCCCTGGTGCGGGAGGACGAGGGCACTGTCTACGAGGACAAGGTCCCGCAGCCGAACTGGCATCCGGTCGAGTGGAAGGGGAAGAAGTACTACTGGAAGGACGACACCTCGTCGGACGAGATCACGGGGCACATGTACGGGTTCCCCCTGTACTACGACCTGTGTGCGGAGACCGAGGAGGAGAAGGCCGAGGTGGCCTCGTATGCCGGGGCGGTCATGTCGTACATCGTGGACAAGGGGCTGGTGCTGATCGACCTGGACGGAGAGAAGACGTTCCACGGCCACTGGAGCCCTGCGCTGATCGGAACTGCGGCCATGGGGATCGATGCCTGCATGGAAAAGGCCAAGGAGGCCGCAACGCCGCAGGAATCGTTTGCCGCGGTGGAGCTGTGCATGGAATCATACGGCGGCGGCGGATGGCTGAATGCAACGGAAATCCTCGGCTTCCTCCTGGCCGCATGGCACATGACCGGCGACACGAAGTTCTACGATGCCTACGAGGAGCTGGTCACGGTGCATCGCTACGACAACCTGGTCATGCCGCACAAGGATACCTACACGATCACGAGCCCGAGCATCATGAACCACTCCGACCACGAGCTGGCCATGCTGGCCTACCAGACGCTCATCCGGTACGAGCCCAACGAGGACCGGCGCAAGAAGTGGATCGACGGGCTCCTGTTCCTCTACGAGTGGGAGAAGCCGGAGCGCAACCCCATGTGGGGGGCGTTCGTGGCCCTGGCGGCGGGCGGAGACAAGGTCGAGGCGGCCGATGCGCTGCAAAGCATGCGGGAGATGCCGCTCAACATGCAGGAGTGGCTGGTGGACAACAGCCACCGCCAGGATGCGCTCGACTGGCCCGACGACCGGCACGGCGATCCGCAGTTCGACCGGGTCTTCCGGTACGACGAGCTCAAGACCGTCTGGTGGAACACCAACTTCCGAGAGAAGAAGAGCGGTGGTGACGGCCGGGGGGTGAACGGCCCCATGGCGTGGCTGCTGCCCTACTGGGCCTTCCGGTACTCGGGGCTGCTGGGCGAGTAGTAGCCCCATCGCGATACTCTGGAACCTCCCCTGCGCTGAAGTGTCACGAGCGCCTCTTTTTGGGGGAGGTCAGCCATGCACCGGGCACTCACGATTTCGTTGTTCTTCCTGTCCGTGGTTTCCTGCGGTACCACCCGACCGGCCTCGGTCCCGTTCCCGGTCACCCGAGTCACGATGTATGACTCGGGCGTAGCTCAGTTCGAGCGGGTGGCTGATGTCCAAGGGGGGACCGCCCTGGCGATCCCGGTGAACCTGGCGCACCTGGATGATCTGCTGGCCACGTTGGTGCTCGGGACCGACGGCGGGGTGAAAGTCCGGGGCGTCCGCTACCCGACCGCCCTCAACCTCGGGCAGGCGAGAGCGGCCAGCAGCTTTGCCGCTGCTCTGGCGCAGAAGAAGGAGGAGGACGGAGGGCTGGAAGCGCTCGAGTCGTACCTCGATGCCCTGACCGGGACGCTGGTCCGGGTCGAGGGGACCGGGGGGCGGGTAGTCGTCGGAACGGTCCTGGACTGCGTGCCGAGAAACGGCGACGGGGCGAAGGCAGCGGGGACGGACTCATCCGGAGCGGCCGACGAGACCGGGGGTCCTGCCGACAGGGAGAACAGCCTCCTGATAGCGGCCGAGGACGGCGTTCTGGAATGGCTCGACTTGAGTGACATCGTGAGGCTGGTCCCGGTATCGAGGCGAGAGGGGGACGGAATTGCGGGGTTTGCCCGGCAGCTCGGCAAGGCCAACGGGTGGGAGGAAAGCGACGTCACGGTAGAGCTGGCACGGGGTGCATCGGGGCGGCTGGCAGCGGGGTACGTGAGGCAGGCTCCAGTCTGGCGGACCTCCTACAAGGTGATCGTCGAGAAGCAGAAGATCACGCTCGAGACCTGGGCCGTGGTGCATAACGACACGGACGAAGCATGGGATTCGGTGCTGCTGACGCTGGTCTCCGGGCTTCCGGATTCCTACGTCATGTCCATGGCCACTCCCCGGTATGCGGAACGGGAAAGCCTGGATACCCAGAACGGGCTGAACATGATGCCGCAGCTCGGAGCGCAGACCCCGGACATGCTGCTCTACTCGGAGGTCGTGTCGATCTCGTATGCCTATGGAGGCACGGTGGGCTATGGGGCGGCGGGCGGCTACGGAATGGCGGCGAAGCACTCGGCCTCGATCCGGATGGGGAGCGCCCGCGTCGCCGGGGACGGGCTTGCGGGGGACCGTGACAGCTCCCTGCTCCAGGTGGGCGAGTCGGCCTTCGAGGAGCGCAGCGAGCCCCGGGTCGAGGAGGAGATCTCGACCTACACGGCGCTCGAGAAGGTGAGCATCCCGGGGAGGTCGTCCGGCATGGTCCCGCTGCTGAGGCGCAGCGTGCCGGCCCGGGCATTCACCCTGGCGAACGGCTGGTCCGACCCGACGCAGTGCGTGCGGCTGGAGAACGACACCGGGCTGGTGCTGCAGGCGGGAGTGGCCTCGTTCTATGTGAGCGGGCGATTCCGGGGACAGGCCGGCGTGGCGAGGCTGGAGCCGGGGGACCTCAGCGTGATCTGCTTTGCAAGGGATCCGGACATCGAGGCCAGCCGCCGCTCGGAGGTCAAGTCGAACCCCCGTGCCGTCGAGTGGAGAAACGGCCGGCTCTGGGCCCATGCGCTGCAGACCACGACCATGGACTTCACGGTTCGAAACCGGTCGGGTGCGGAACGCCCGGCTGCGCTGCCGATCACGCACCGAGCGAACGGGCGGATCGTGTCACCCAAGGATCACGAGGAGGGCGAAAGCGGCCGCCTCCTGTTCCTCTCCGTCCCGGGGAGGGGGGAGGTCAGGCAGCAGGTCGTCGTGGAAGAAGGGGTGATGTCGGAAGTGGCCGTGGGCAGCCCCGGTCTGAAGCAGCTCACCGAGGCACCTGACGTGCCGGAAGAGCAGAAGGGCGTGCTGCGGCTGGCCCTGCAGATGCTCCTGGAACGGGATCGGCTGCTCGAGAAGTCGGCCGCAGCGATGCGAGAAGCGGGAAAGCGGCAGGCATCGATCGACCGGCGCAAAGAGGCATTGGCATCACTGCCGCAGGGGGCGGGAACGACAAGACCCGCGGAGCAGATGCTTGCGGAGGTGTCCGCTGCCCAGAAGGAGATCGAGCGGCTGGAAGTCGATCGGGAAAGGCTCGACCTGTCTGCGGCGGAGCTGCTGGAGAAGGCCCGCGAGCTGCTGGAGACGCTGCCGACACCGCGGGAATAGTAAGCACAGGACAAACAGGGCGAATGGTTCTCGGCGTTGACATGGAGGCGGCGCCGGCAGTAGATTCCGCCTGCACCTGACCGACAGGGAGGCACGGGATGGCAACGGGGAAGCACCGCTGGACGAAGCAGGAAGAGGCCGTACTGGACAAGCTGACCACGCCGCGCAAGATCCAGGACTTCCTGGACAGCGTGGAATACAGCGCAGACCCGGTGTACCGCTGCCCGAGGTCCGTGATCCGGGATCGCAAGGCGCACTGCACCGATGGAGCGTTGTTTGCCGCATCGGCGCTGGAGCGCCTTGGGGAGCCGGCTCTGATCATCGAGCTGACAGCGGTACGCGACGACGATCACCTGCTGGCGATCTACCGGAAGCACGGGCATTACGGGGCCGTGGCCAAGTCGAACTACATGAGCCTGCGCTTCCGGGAGCCGGTGTACCGGTCCCTGCGCGAGCTGGCCATGTCCTATTTCCCGTTCTACTACAACCTGGACTGGGAGCTGTCGGTCCGGGGGTACTCGTCCCTGCTCGACCTGGGCAAGCTGGGCGACCTGCCGTGGCGGTTCGAGGACGCTGCCGTGGACCAGGTGATCGATGCCCTCATCGCAGTGCGCCACTTCAAGGTCCTGACCCCCGCCATGGAAGCGGGCCTCTCCCTGGTCGACAAGCGGACCTATGAAGCTTGCATGGCCGGTGCCAACGTGGCGGGCCTGTATGTCCCCGGTGGAGAGAAAGGCTGAGCGTTTGTCGCTTCGGCCATCTGTTTTCCGGCGCACCCGCGGTGCCTGAACCGGCCCGGTGGTACTTCCTTAGTCCTGCTCCTTTGCCGGTTCGCCGGGTTCTTCCTCGGGCTCCCGCCAGAGGAGCACGGTCTTGCCAAGGACCTGGGCAATGGCGGAATTGGTGGCCAGGGCGAGCTTCTCCGCCATTTCCCGTCGCTCCGCGCCTTCGGCATCATGTAGCTTCACCTTGACCAGTCCTGACGTCGTCAGGGCTTCGTCGAGCGCTGCAACCTGCGCTGTTCCGATGCCTCCCTTTCCGATGCTTACTGCGGGATTCAGGTGGTGACCGGCGGCACGAAGCTCGCGGGCCTTCTTTCCTTTGATCTCTTTCATCTGGTGCTTTCTCCTTGGATGAAGGGATGGTTCAACGACGAGGGAGCCGGACGATGTTGCACCAGAACTCCTCGATGCTGTGCATGGTGCGGAAGAACTGGTCGAGGTCTGCGGCCTTGACCACATAGGCATTGGCATTGAGCTCATAGCAGCGACGGATGTCGGGATCTGCCTGGGACGTGGTCAGCACCACGACCGGAATGGAACGAAGCGACACATCGGCCTTCAGCTCCGCCAGCACTTCGCGGCCGTCCTTCCTGGGCAGGTTGAGGTCGAGCAGGATGAGGTCGGGCCGAGCAACTGATTCGTAGGGTCCATGACGGCGGAGCATGGCGAGTGCCTCCACGCCGTCGACCGCCACCTGGAGCTGAGCGGGCACCTGCCACTCCTTGATGGCCTCCCGGGTCAACATGAGGTCGGCGGGGTTGTCCTCCACCAGCAGCACTTCGATGGTGCGGGGAACGGCATCAGAGCTCATCGACGTTCACCTCCGGCCCGAGGTTGTGCAGCGGCAGCGTGAAGCGGAACACCGAGCCCTCACCGGGCACCGATTCGGCCCAGATGCGACCTCCGTGAGCTTCCACGATCCGCTTGCAGAGCGGCAGTCCGATGCCCGTGCCCGGGTAACGCTCGCGCGGGTGGAGCCGCTGAAAGATGACGAAGATTCGTTCCAGGAACTGCTTCTCGATCCCGATACCATTGTCCTGAACCGAGAACACCAGCTCGCTCCCCTGCTTCCGGCAGGAAATCTGGATTTCGGGCGTCCGCTCGGCGCGGAACTTGATGGCATTGGCGATGAGGTTGAGGAAGAGCTGGCGGATCTGGACCGGGTCGCCAGCTATCATCGGGAGCTTGCGGACCGTCACGCGTGCCTGTGCGGTCCGGACGGACTCCTGGACCGAATCGAGCACCTGGCGGACGATCATGTTGCAGTCGATCGGAACGTAGGAACGCTTCGACGAGTCGACCCGGCCGAACTCCAGGAGGTCGTCCACCAGAGCCTTCATCCGGACCGTGCTCTGGAGGATGTGTGTCATGAACTCCCGGGACTCCTCGTCCTTCACGCTGGCGCAGCGGCGGGCCAGGAGTTGAACGAAGCTCGTTATCGAGCGCAGCGGTTCCTGCAGGTCGTGCGAGGCAGCGTACGCGAACTGCTCGAGGGCGGCGTTGGAGCGGGCGAGCTCACGGACTTTGTTGGCGAGCTCGAGATCGGTGCGCCGCCGATCGGTGATGTCGCGAAAGAACATGAAGAAGCGCCCCTTGGGCCGCTTCAGGTGGGTCATGCTGACTTCGAGCCAGCGGGAGCCGCCGTCCCGGGTGCGCTGGAGCGATTCGAACCGTTCGTAGCCCTGGTTCGTTGACTGTCCCAGGTCAGTGCGCCGACATCCGTCGGGAGGGTCCATCTCGACCTGGAGCAGGTTCATCGAGAGGAGCTCTTCCCGGGAGTACCCGAGCAGGCCGCAGTAGGCCTCATTGACTTCGAGGAAGCGCCCCTGTGCATCCACGATGGCGAAGCCGTCCATGGCCGTCCGGAGGATGGTCCGGTACTCCTCTTCCTGCTGCACGCGTTCGCGCACGTCGCGGGCGAAAGCGACCACGAAGTCGTGGGGGGTTCCACGTACGTAACGGGCGCTGACCTCGACGGGGATGAGGGTTCCGTCCTTGTGGCGGAAGCGGGTTTCCCTGAGGCGACGGCCGGCGGAGCGCAGGCCGGCCACGACACGGGCCCAGGCAGCTTCGTCGGAGAGGCTGGGGTCGATGGCAAGGGCACGAAGCTCGAGAAGCTCGTGCCGCGCCAGGCCGAGCAGACTGCAGGTGCGGAGATTCACGTCCAGGATTCGCCCGGACTCGGGCTCGGTGATCAGGAGGGCGTCGCTGGACTGGTCCACGAGCGTTCGGAAGAGCTGGAGCTCACGGTCTACACGCTCCCGCTGGTCAACCTCGGAGCGGAGAGCCTCATTGGCCTTATCGAGACGCATGGTCCTGGCGGCCACTTCGAGCTCGAGTCGCTCCTGGGCGTGTTGCTTCTCTCCTTCCCCCGTTCGCTTGGCCGTCACGTCCTCAACGAGTACTGCAACGCGCCCGGCCTCCACTGAGAAGGCGTGCAGATGGAGCCACCTCTGGAGCGCCAGCGAGAAGTACTCGGTCTCGCAAGGCACACGGCGGGTGGACACCTGGACCAGCAGGTCCAGCCACGTGGGCAGGAGAGCGTGGGATGCGTCCTTCAAGATCTGGGTGAAGGTCTTCCCGACCATTTCCTCGACAGACTTGGCACACAGGCGGGCAAACGCCTCGTTGACCTCCAGGTATCCCAGGTCGACGGCCCGCCCGGTATGATCGGAGACAAGCTGGATGTAAGCATAACCGAGCGGCATGGCCATCAGGAGAGAACGGTGGCGCTCGCCACCGGCCGTCTTGTCCCCGGACTGCTTCCTGCCTGCCACGCTTCCGCTCCCTGCACAAGCGGCCATGATGCCGACCATGCTCAATCATTCCACAGGGGAAACATTTGCCTCCGATTAAAGGTACAACAGTTTCTGGCCGGGGATCAAGAGTTGTTTCAACAGTTCCGCACTCTCGGACGCGGGGGGCGCAGGCCCGAAACTCCTTGACTTCGACCCGGGATGGGAGTTAGGTCTTGTCGGCTTTTTTTGGAACCGGCCATGGCCGGCATGATGAGGGTGGCTCGGGCAGCTCAAGCTGGAGGTGAGGTGGAATCATGACGACGAGACGGATGATCACGATTGATGGAAACGAGGCAGCGGCATCGGTGGCCCACCGGGTAAGCGAGGTGATTGCGATCTACCCGATCACCCCGTCTTCTCCGATGGGGGAGTTTTCCGACGAATGGACCGCGCTGGGCAAGAAGAACATCTGGGGTGCGCGTCCCGACGTGACGGAGATGCAGTCCGAGGCCGGGGCCGCTGCTGCGGTTCACGGTGCGCTCCAGGCCGGTGCGCTCACGACGACGTTTACCGCGTCGCAGGGCCTGCTGCTGATGATTCCCAGCATGTTCAAGATTGCGGGCGAGCTGACGTCGTTCGCGATGCATGTGACGGCCCGGACGCTGGCCACGCATGCTCTGTCGATCTTCGGTGACCACTCGGACGTGATGGCTTGCCGGCAGATCGGATTTGCGATGCTCTGCTCCGGGTCGGTGCAGGAAGTGCACGACCTGGCCTGTGTCTCGCACAGTGCCACGCTGCGCTCGCGCATCCCGTTCCTCCACTTTTTCGACGGTTTCCGGACCTCCCACGAAGTAGCGAAGATGGAGGAGCTGACCAACGACGACCTGCATGCCATGATGGATGCCGATGCCATCCAGGCGCACCGGCAGCGGGCCTTGTCGCCGGATCACCCGGTGATTCGGGGAACTGCGCAGAATCCGGACACGTACTTCCAGGCGCGTGAGGCGTGCAACAGATTCTACATGGCCTGCCCGACCGTCGTGCAGGAGACCATGGATCGGTTTGCCAGGGTGACGGGCCGTGCCTACCACCTGTTCGACTACGTGGGGCACCCGGAAGCCGAACGGGTGATCGTGTTGATGGGCAGCGGGGCCGAGACGTCGACCGAGACCGTCGACCACCTGATTGCCAGGGGGGAGAAGGTTGGGTTGCTCAAGGTCCGGCTGTACCGGCCGTTCTCGGTGAGCCACTTCGTGGCTGCGCTGCCCAAGACGGTGAAGTCGCTGGCCGTGCTCGACCGGACCAAGGAGCCGGGGGCGCTTGGCGAGCCGCTCTACCTCGACGTGGTGGCGGGGTTGCAGGAAGCGGTATCCGAGGGGTTGTGGACCGGCACGCTGCCGGCCATCGTGGGCGGCCGCTACGGGTTGTCCAGCAAGGAGTTCTCGCCTGCCATGGTCAAGGCGGTGTTCGACGAGCTCAAGAAAGACCGGCCGCTCAACCACTTCACGGTGGGCATCAACGACGACGTCACGCACCTGTCGCTGCCGGTGGATTCCACGTTCGACATCGAGCCGTCCAACGTGGTCCGTTGCATGTTCTACGGACTCGGGGCGGACGGGACGGTCGGGGCCAACAAGAACTCGATCAAGATCATCGGCGAGGAGACGGAGAACTTCGCACAGGGCTACTTCGTGTACGACTCGAAGAAGTCCGGAGCGGGGACGGTGTCCCACCTGCGTTTCGGGCCAAAGAGCATTTCCAGCTCCTACCTGGTCCGGAAGGCCAACTTCATCGGCTGCCACCAGTTCACGTTCATGGAGAAGCTCGACGTGCTCGAGTATGCGGCCCCGGGTGCGACGTTCCTGCTGAACTCCCCCTACTCTGCCGACCAGGTTTGGGGATACCTGCCGTGCGACATCCAGCGCAAGATCCTCGACCTCAAGCTCAAGCTCCACGTGATCGACGCGTACAAGGTGGCGGGTGAGACCGGCATGGGAACCCGCATCAACACGATCATGCAGACGTGCTTCTTCGCCATCTCGGGCGTGCTGCCTCGTGACGAGGCCATCGCCCAGATCAAGTACACGATCAAGAAGACCTACGGGAAGAAGGGTGATGACGTGGTGCAGAAGAACTACCAGGCGGTGGATGACACCCTGGCTCATCTGCACGAGGTCAAGGTGCCGGAGGGAGTGACCTCGGGCTGTGCGCGTCCGCCCATCGTGTCGGCTGAGGCCCCCGAGTTCGTCAAGAAGGTCAGTGCCGAGATCATGGCGGGCCGTGGCGATCTCCTCCCGGTGAGTGCGTTCCCGGTGGATGGCACCTGGCCGGTGGGGACAACGCAGTGGGAGAAGCGGAACATCGCGCAGGAAATTCCGGCGTGGGACCCGCAGACCTGCATCCAGTGCAACAAGTGCAGCTTCATCTGCCCGCATGCTGCAATCCGCTCCAAGGTCTATGATCCCAAGTGCCTTGCGGGGGCACCGGAGACGTTCAAGTCCGTGGATTACAAGGCCAAGGATTTCGCCGCCGGCTCCAAGTTCACCATCCAGGTGGCCCCCGAGGATTGCACCGGCTGTGCGCTCTGCACGCAGCAGTGCCCGGGGAAGAACAAGGCGAACCCGGCCCTCCGGGCGATCACCATGACCCCGCAGCTTCCCCTGCGCGAGAAGGAGCGCTCCAACTACACGTTCTTCCTCAACATCCCGGACGTGGACCGCACCAAAGTCCGGCTGGACGTGAAGGGAAGCCAGTTCCTCCTGCCGCTCTTTGAATACTCGGGAGCCTGCTCGGGTTGCGGAGAGACCCCGTACGTCAAGCTGCTTTCGCAGCTCTTCGGCGACCGGGCGATGATCGGCAATGCCACGGGCTGCTCGTCGATCTATGGCGGCAACCTCCCGACCACGCCGTATACCACCAACCGTGACGGCCGAGGGCCGACCTGGTCCAACTCGCTGTTCGAGGATGCTGCCGAGTTTTCCTACGGCTTCCGCCTGGCGGCGGACTCGCACAAGCTCCAGGCTCGGCACCTGCTCAAGGAGCTGTCCTCGCAGATCGGAGACGGGGTCGTCGAGCTCCTGCTGCTGGACGAACCCCGGACCGAGGTCGGCATCGCCGAACGGCGGGCTCAGATCGCTGCGCTTCGGACCACGCTGGCCGGAATCCAGGATCCCAGGGCACGCCGCCTCGAGGACCTGGCCGACTACCTGGCCCGCAAGTCGGTGTGGGCACTGGGCGGGGACGGCTGGGCCTACGATATCGGCTACGGCGGCCTGGACCACGTGATTGCCAACATGCGGGACATCAACCTGCTGGTCATGGATACCGAAGTGTACTCCAACACCGGCGGTCAGGCCTCCAAAGCGACCCCCATCGGCGCATCGGCCAAGTTTGCCGTGGCCGGCAAGGAGATCCACAAGAAGGATCTCGGCCACATCGCCATGACTTACGGGCACGTGTACGTGGCCAGCGTGGCCATGGGGGCACGAGACGCGCAGACGGTCAAGGCGTTCGTGGAAGCCGACTCGTACGACGGGCCGTCGATCATCATTGCGTACAGCCACTGCATCGCTCACGGGTTCGAGCTGAACGAAGGGGCCGCGCACCAGAAGATGGCGGTCGAGTCTGGGATCTGGCCGCTGTACCGGTTCGACCCCCGCCGCATCCAGGAAGGGCTGCCGCCCCTCCAGATCGATGCCAAGCCCACAGGCGAAGGAGTCGTGGAGTTCATGCGCAACGAGACCCGCTTCAAGATGATCGAGAAGCAGGATCCGGCCCGGTTCGCCGAGCTGGTCAAAGCACAGGAGCGCTACGTCCGCCGTCGCATCGCCCAGTACGAGGAGATGGCGAAGATCGTGTTCCCGAAGCCCGGCCAGACGCCGGCAGCTTAGGGATTCGTTTCGTAGGGGGCCCTAAGCCCCCGAACCACCCCGAACCGGACCTTTGCAGTTCGGTCGCTTTTCAGGACAGGCCCGGGACCGTAGCGACTGGTCCCGATCACCCCGTCTTCCAGCCCGGGCGTGCCAACCGCGGCGGATCGTGTATACTGGGGCCTTGCACCTTCCCGGATGGCACCGGGAAGAGCTCGGGAGGTTGCCCATGCGCTGGCTCGGTCTGCTTGCGGTTCTGGCGGTTTCCGGGGTCCTCGGATGTGCAGGAGGGGGAACGACCATCACGCTCGACGTTCCGGTCGACCGCTCCGATGTGGCGACGGAGACGGCGATCGGGGATACCGCCCCGGACCCGGGAATTTCCGATGTTCCGGCCGACCTCATACAGCAGGAGACCGATGGCGTTCTTCCGGACTTCGGGACGGACGCAGGTCTGGCCTGTCAGCCCGGAGAGGGTTGCTTCGGAGACAAGTGCGAGGATGGCAAGCAGTGCGACTCGGGGTGGTGTGCGGACCACCTGGGAGAGGGCGTGTGCACGATGGCCTGCCAGGAAGAGTGTCCGGCAGGCTGGGAATGCAAGCAGGTTTCCGGTCTCGGGCCGGACGTGGTTTTTCTATGCGTCTCGAAGCATGCGAACCTGTGCAGGCCCTGTGCCGTGGGGGCGGACTGCAAGAGCCTTGCGGGCGTGGAGGACGTGTGCGTTGACTACGGGACCGCGGGGAGCTTCTGCGGCGGTGTGTGCGAGGTGGATGACGACTGTCCCTGGGGGTTCTCGTGCGTGGACGGGAAGACCGTGGAAGGGGTGGACACACGTCAGTGCGTGGCGGACTCCGGCGTCTGTCCGTGCACGGCCAAGTCGGTGGCGCTGGCGCTCTCGACTCCGTGCGAGGTGACCAATGAAGCGGGGACCTGCACGGGCAAGCGGCTGTGCATGGCAGAAGGGCTGACGGAGTGCGATGCGGCCGTTCCTGCCGAGGAGACGTGCAACGGCGTGGACGACGACTGCGACGGTGACGTGGACGAGCCGGCCGAGGTGGACGGCGACCTCGTGAACCTTTGCGATGACGGGAACGAGTGCTCCAAGGACATGTGTAAGGGAGCGGAAGGGTGCTCGTACGAGATGCTGGGCGAGGGCGAGTGCAAGGACGGGGACGCGTGCACAGTCGGCGACCACTGCGAGGCGGGGGTCTGCGTCGGCAATCCGGTGCTGTGCGACGATTCGAACCCGTGCACGGACGATAGCTGCGACGGGCTGGGCGGGTGCAAGTTCCAGGCGAACTCGGCCGGATGCGACGACGGCGATCCGTGCACCGTGGCCGACTCCTGCAAGAACCAGGTGTGCGGCGGTGTTGCGGTGACGTGCGACTGCCAGGCCGATGAGGACTGTGCGGCGCTGGAGGATGGCGACCTGTGCAACGGGACGCTGGTCTGTGCGAAGGGGAAGTTCCCGTACCTGTGCGTGGTGAAAGCGGGAAGCGAGGTGGAATGTCCGCCCCCTGCTGCCGGTCCGGGTGCTGCCTGCCAGGAAGCTTCGTGCGACGGGGTTACCGGGAAGTGCGGCATCGTGCCGGCACACGAGGGATTTGCGTGTGACGACGGGAATCTGTGCACCGTGGGCGAAGCTTGTGCGGAAGGGAAGTGCCAGGGCGGTGTCGGGCCGAACTGCAGTGACGACAACCCGTGCACCGACGACCTGTGCGTTCCTGGAGAGGGATGCCTGAACATCCCGAATGCGAGTGCGTGCAACGACGGGAATGCGTGCACGGGGCAGGACGTGTGCTCCGGAGGCAAATGCGTGGGGGGACCGGCCCTCGTTTGCGACGACGGGAGCGTGTGCAGCGGCCAGGAGACATGCGATCCGGTCAAGGGGTGCATGGCCGGAGTCGCACTGGTCTGCAACGATGGGAACGTGTGTAACGGCCAGGAAACGTGCGACCCCAAGCTCGGCTGCAAGGCAGGGACCGCGCTGGTCTGCGATGACGCCAACGTCTGCACATCGGATAGCTGCGACCCGGCCAAGGGATGCGCCTTTGCAGCAAAGGACGGGGCGTGTGACGATGGCAATGCCTGCACGCTCGGGGACGTGTGCAAGTCGGGCAAGTGCTCGCCCGGACTGGCCAAGGATTGCGGCGACGGCAACGTGTGCACGGACAACTCGTGCGACCCGGTGCTGGGATGCGTCACGACGATGAACCAGGCTCCGTGCGACGACGGGAGCCTCTGCACGACGGGAGACCATTGCCACCTGGGCGTCTGCATCTCGTCGGGCAAGCTCGAGTGCAACGACGGCAACCTCTGCACGGACGATGCCTGTGATGCCAAGGTCGGTTGCCAGTTCAAACCCAACACGCTGGCGTGCGACGACGGGTCGGTGTGCACGGATGTCGATGTGTGTGCGGCGGGCTGGTGCAAGCCGGGCAAGGCGGTCACCTGCGACGACGGGAACACCTGCACGGACGACGTGTGTGACCCGGTGTCGGGGTGCAAACACGCCGCCAACCAGGCGACCTGCACGGACGGAGATGCCTGCACCGTGGGGGATGTGTGCAACGGCGGGAAATGCGTGCCGGGTGCGGCCGCGGTGTGCGACGACGGAAACATGTGCACGAAGGACTCGTGCCACAAGCTGCTGGGCTGCGTGTACGATGCGCTGGGAGGTTCCTGCAACGACGGGAATGCCTGCACCGACGGGGATAGCTGCGTGAACGCCGTATGCGTACCCGGACCGGCGCTCCCGTGCAACGACGGGAACGGGTGCACGGACGACTCGTGCGAACCGAAGTCCGGGTGCGTGTTCCAGCCCAACCAGGCCGGATGCGATGACGGAAACTCCTGCACGTCTGGAGAGAAATGCTCGGGGGGGACGTGCCAGGGGGGAGCGCCGGTTTCCTGTGATGACGGTAACTCCTGCACGACCGACTCGTGCAACCCGGCGACGGGATGCGCACACGCCCCCATGGCGGACGGCGAGGTGTGTGCGCCGAACAAAGTGTGCTTCGGCGGCGTGTGCGCTGCCTGCGGCGACCTGCACGGCCAGTCGACCTTCCAGTACACGGGGTCGGCTCAGACGTTCACGGTTCCGCAGTGCATCTATTCGGTAGCCATCGACCTGTACGCAGCGGAAGGGGGCATCGGGACGAAGGGGACAGGCGGCAAGGGCGGTCGGCTGCAGGCAACGCTGCCGGTGAGCCCTGGGGCGACGCTCAGCATCCATGTCGGAGGGAAGGGTGCCGACGGAAATGGTGCTGGCGGCGGATGGAATGGAGGAGGAAGCGGGGCATCGGGCTCAGGCTGCTACGGTGGTGGAGGCGGTGGTGGCGGGACCGACATCCGCGTGGGAGGCGCTGCCCTCTCCAACCGCGTCGCTGCGGCAGGCGGCGGAGGTGGGGGCGGAGCGGACGGGTGCACTTGCAATGCGCTCTGGGGCGGAGGCGGGGGCGGACCGATCGGGGCCAGCGGACAGGGCGGCGCCGGATGCGCCGGCGGCTGCGAAGGAAGCGGCACAGGGGGAACCCAGACTGCGGGGGGAACAGCGGGGAAGTGGGCATGCTCGAGCTGCAATTCCACGGACGGGGCACTGGGGCAAGGGGGCAATGGCGACACGGCCATGACTTGCGGCAGCACTACTGGAGGTGGCGGAGGAGGTGGCGGGTACTACGGGGGCGGCGGCGGCGGCCTTGGAGCCGGCGGCGGAGGCAGCAGCTATGCGGCACCGACGCTGACCAACGTCGCGCACTCGCAGGGGGTGCGGTCCGGCAATGGAATGGTGACGATTACGTGGTGAGAGGGTAGGAGAGAAGATGGGAGACTTGTGGAAGTTCTTTGCAACGGTGCCGAGGGGGCTCGAAGGGGCCCTTGCCGGGGAGTTGGCCGACATGGGGATCCCCGGCGTTGCAGAGGGGCGGGCCGGCGTCTCGTTCCAGGGCGGTCTCGAACACGGCTATCGGGCCTGCATCTGGAGCCGTTGCGCCAGCCGCGTACTGGTGGAGGTGGCGAGAGTACCGGCCCCGGACGACACGGCCCTCTATGAGGGGGTTCGGACCGTGGAGTGGAGCGAACACATGACGGTGCGGCAGACATTTGCCGTGTCGTTTTCGTCCTCCCGCTCGACGATCACGCACACCAACTACGGGGCACTGAAGGTCAAAGACGCGATTGCGGACTGGTTCCGGGACCGAGGCGGCGAGCGGCCATCGGTTGACCGCGAGAACCCTCACATCCGGGTCCAGGTGCACGTGGAGGGGGAAGAGGCCATCGTTGCGCTCGACCTCTCGGGGCAGAGCCTTCACCGCCGCAACTGGCGGAGGGAGGCGGGGCCCGCCTCGCTCAAGGAGAACCTGGCGGCAGGGCTGCTGCGCCTGGCGGAGTGGCCAGGCACGGCGAAGGCCGGCGGCGGCTTTGTCGACCCCATGTGCGGGGGGGGAACGCTGGCCATCGAGGCTGCGCTCCAGGCCTGCGACACGGCGCCGGGCCTTCTTCGGACATCGTTCGGATTCCAGCGCTGGCGGCATCACGACGACGGGATCTTCCGTCGCCTGATCCAGGAAGCGCGGGAACGAGATGCTCGAACCCGTGCGGAGCTGCCCCCCATCGTGGGGTTCGACAATGACCCGGCGCTGGTGAGAGCTGCCGGGCGCAATGCAGCCTCGGCCGGGGTGGCCAGACACGTGAAGTTCGAGCGGCGTGAGCTTGCGCTCGTCGAGCCCGTCGGAGTTGTGCCCGGAATCGTCGTGGTGAATCCGCCGTACGGGGAGCGGCTCGGTCAGACCAAGGCCCTCCTTCTCCTCTACCAGCGCATCGGGATGACGCTGAAACACCGGTTTCCCGAGTGGATCGGCTATGTGTTCACCGGCAACATGGACGCGGCCAAGAAGCTCGGGTTGCGGGTCGCACGACGGTATCCGCTCTACAATGGGGCAATCGAGTGTCGACTGCTCAAGATACCGGTGCTGAAAGAGAAGGGATCCGGGGTCCAGCCTGCCCTGAGCGACCGAGCCGACGAGCAAGTCAGAGGGGAGCTGTGGGTTGGGGAAGAGACGGAGAGGGGGTCGGCCCCGGCGACGGCAGCGGTGACGACATCGGCCGCGGAGAAGACCGCCGCGGCCACGGAGAAGACGGTCACGGCCACGGAGAAGACGTCCTCGGCCACGGAGAAGACGGTCACGGCCACGGAGAAGACGGTCACGGCCACGGAGAAGACGGTCACGGCCACGGAGAAGACGGTCACGGCCACGGAGAAGACGGGGGGAAGAAAGGAAGGTGCGGAGGACTTTGCCAACAGGGTCAGGAAGAACCTCAAGAAGCTGCGCAAGTGGCTGGAAAGGGAGGGGGTCACGTGCTACCGGGTGTATGATGCCGACCTCCCGGACTACGCTCTGGCCGTGGATGTGTACGAGGGATTCGTGCACATCCGGGAGCACGAGAGGCCGGATACCGTGGACCCGCTCAAGGCGGAGAAGAGGCTGCACGGTGCGGTGGCAGCGCTCAGGGAGATCCTGGGCATGAAGACGGATCAGTTGTTCATCAAGCACCGGGAGCGGGCAAGAGGAGGAACGCAGTACGGACGGCTCGGAGAGACCCGGGAGAACAGGGTGGTTCGGGAAGGGGGGCTCAAGTTCCTGGTGAATCCGGCCGACTACTTCGACACGGGGTTGTTCCTGGATCACCGCTTGACCCGGGAGGTGTTGAGGAGTCATGCCAAGGGGGTGAAGTTCCTCAATCTTTTCGGCTATACCGGGGCTGCGACGGTCTATGCTGCGGCAGGCGGAGCGGTCAGCACCACGACCGTCGATTTGTCCGCCACCTACCTGGACTGGGCACATCGGAATATGGAGCTGAACGGCTTTACCGGGCCGCGACATCGGTTCATCGAGGAGGACGTGCTGAAGTGGCTGCCGAGGGAGAAGACGAAGTACGGGTTGATCTTCCTGGATCCTCCGACCTTTTCGACTTCAAAGAGCATGTCGGGGACGCTGGACATCCAGCGTGACCACGTGGATCTGATTCGTTCAACCGCGGCCCTGCTGGCTCCTGGGGGGCTGCTGGTCTTTTCGAACAACTTCAAGCGGTTCAAGCTGGATTCGGATGCGCTGGCACCGCTGGAGGCGGAGGACATCACGCGCTCCACGATTCCCCCCGATTTCGAGCGGAACCTCAGAGTGCACCACACGTTCCTGATCCGCAAACCGTGAGTGAGGGCAGCGAGCGGGAGCGCAGCGATCAACCCCGGAAATAGCGGGGTTCGATGACTCGGCGGCCTGCGGGCTTCCGGTAGCGTTCGAGGCTCTTGCCCAGCGCAATCACGGAGTAGATCCGCTCGTCCGCTGGAATGCCGAGCAACTTCTTGATGCGGGGGTCGTGCCGCATGGCCTCGACCACGAACCCGATGAGACAGGTTCCGTATCCCATGGTGTGCGCTGCAAGGCAGATGTTCTGGGATGCCAGCAGGGCATCCTCGGCGGGGCAGGAGGCACCGGGCTGGGAACCGATGAGAATCACGGCGGCAGCGCCATGGAACAGTCGGTCACGACCTTCGTTGCGGTACTGGTCGAGGCCTCTCTTGACCGACTCGTAGTAGTCCCTGTAGTACTCGCCCAGAGCATCCTTCATGAAGATGCGGGACATGAGCCTGGCCACGGGATTCTCGGCCATGGAGTTGAGCTTGTCGAAGAACTTCCCGACAGCGGCCCCGAGCTTCATGACGGATTCCCGGTCGGGAAGCACCGTGAAGGTCCAGAGCTGGCTGTTGGTACCGGTCGGGGCCATGGTGCCGATGCGGACGAGGTCGCGCAGCACGGCATCGGGGACGGGGTCCTTGGCGAACTTGCGGCAGGAGCGTCGAGAGCGGAACAGGCGGATCAGCTCTGCCGTATCTCCCTGGCCGAACGGAAGCCACGAATCCCGGTTTTCGACGGTTTCGAGGGTAGAGGCCGCGGGATCGGAGAACCCGACCCGGATGGCATCCTCGGGGCAGACGGCCACGCAGTGCTCGCAGCCGATGGAGTACTCGCCGGTGACGACGGCCTTGCCATCCTTGAGAGAGATCGTGTCGGAGGGGCAGACCTGGATGCAGAGGCCGCATCCGGTGCACTTCTCGGGGTCGATGACGGTGGTGGTTCTACGGCGCATCCGTGCTTCCTCCACTGGAAGGCGAGACCGGGGACGGAATCCTCGGCCCGCTGCGTTGTGGTGAGCATGGACCGCGCGGGGGGCCTTGTCAACCGGGCTTGCCATGCGACTGAGCAGCGACTAAGATGCTGGGCGTTTCGGGGGAAGGGAGGTTGGCTTGGGGGAGATGATACCATTCGAGAAGGCGCTCGAGATCGTCCTGGGCCGGGCGGCAAGGGAGGTCTCTGTCGAGACGGTGACTCTTGCCGAGGCGGCCGGCCGGGTGATGGCTCGGGAAGTGCGCTCTGACATGGATTTTCCGCCGTTCGACAAGTCAGCCATGGACGGGTACGCGTGTCGAGCGAGTGACGTGGGTTCACCGCTGGAGGTGCTGGAGGTGATCGCTGCCGGGATGGTCCCGACCCGGGAGGTCACCGAGGGGCGGTGCAGCAAGATCATGACCGGAGCGATGCTCCCGACCGGTGCGGAGGTAGTCTTCACGGTGGAGGAATCCGAGGTGCGGCCGGATGGCCGGGTGCGCTTCGTTGGCAGCCAGCCTCCGGACAACGTTTCCCGGAAAGGAGAGGACCTGGTAGTCGGTGACATCGTGGTGGCTGCCGGAACCCTCCTGGATGCAAAGCACATCGCTGTCCTGGCGTCGGTGGGCTGTGTGAATCCGGTGGTTGCCTGCCGTCCTCGGGTGGGGATCATTGCGACGGGAGACGAGCTGGTGGAGCCGGCCGCAAGACCAGGGCCGGGGCAGATCCGGAACTCCAATTCCTGGCAGCTTGCGGCGCAGGTGGAGCGGATCGGCGGGGTCCCTCACTACTATGGAATCATGCCGGACCGGACCGGGGAGATCGAGGGGGCGCTGCGCCGGGCGCTGGCAGAGAACGACATCGTGCTGATGTCGGGCGGCGTGTCGATGGGGGATTTCGACCTCGTGCCGGAGATCATGACCGGGAGCGGCGTGGAGATCCTGTTCGACCGAATCGCGATCAAACCGGGCAAGCCCTCGACATTCGGAGTTGCGGGCAATCGCGCCGTCTTCGGCATGCCGGGAAACCCGGTCTCGACGTTCGTGATCTTCGAAGTGCTGGTACGCCCGTTCATCCGGACGTGGATGGGTTGCCGTTGGGGATGCAACGACCCTGTCCTGGCGCTGGAGTCGGATCTCGTGCGTCGCAGGGCGGACCGCACGGAGTGGATGCCGGTGCAGATTTCGGAGCGGGGCGGGCTGGTGCCGGTCCGGTACAACGGTTCCGCCCATTTCCTGGCCATCAGTCGGGCCGACGGGCTCATCCCGGTTCCGGCAGGGGTGTATCGAATTGAGCAGGGAAGCAGGCTGCCTGTACGACGGATATAGCCGCCGAATCAACTACCTCCGGCTGTCCGTCATCGACCGATGTAACCTCCGCTGCCGCTACTGCAGGCCGGAGGACGGGGCCGAGCTCTCCGGTGCCCAGCCGATCCTGTCGTTCGAGGAAATTTTCGAGTTCGTGCGGGTGGCGGTGGACATGGGGGTCGACAAGGTGCGCGTGACCGGCGGGGAACCCCTGTTCCGCCGGGATATCGTCAAGCTCGTGGGCATGCTGGCCACCCTGCGCTCCATCCGGGACCTGGCCATGACCACGAACGGCACGCTGCTGGCTCGGTATGCCCGATCGCTCAAGGAGGCCGGGCTCCACCGCGTCAACGTCAGCCTGGATTCGGTCGACCCGGTCAGATACCGGGAGATCACTCGTGCGGGTCGGGTGGAGGACGTGCTCGAGGGGATCGCTGCCGCAAGGGAGGCTGGGCTGTCTCCAGTGAAGATCAACTGCGTCATCCAGCAGTCTCCCGACGAGCCGGATGCTGCCGGCGTTGCCGAGTTTGCGAGAAGAGAGGGGCTCGAGGTGCGGTTCATCCGGGAAATGGACCTGGCCACGGGCCGCTTCTGGCAGGTCATCGGCGGGGATGGGGGCCACTGCGCCGCGTGCAGCCGCCTGCGGCTCACGTGCCAGGGGGAGTTGTTCCCCTGCCTGTTCTCGGATCTGAAATACGACATCCGGGAGTTGGGAAACGAGGAGGCCATCCGCCAGGCCGTGGCCGGGAAGCCGGAGTCGGGGCGGACTGCACGCAACCACAGCTTCGATACGGTTGGGGGCTAGGGGTTGGGGGCCGGGCGAGAGCACTGGACAGGGGGAAACACATGGCACACTTGACGCACCTGGATGCCGAGGGCCGGGCCAGCATGGTGGATGTCTCGGCAAAGAAACCGCAGCTTCGGGTGGCCCGGGCAGAGGGGCGGATTCGCCTTGCGGAGGGGACTCTGTCGCTCATCCGGGAGAACCGGACCCCCAAGGGCAGCGTGTTGTCCACGGCCCAGATTGCCGGAATCCAGGCGGCCAAGCAGACGCACCACCTCATTCCGCTGTGCCACCCGCTGTCGCTGACGAAGGTGGACGTGGATCTGCGGCTGGAAGAAGACGGCATCCGTGTGGAAAGCAGCGTGGTGTGCACGGGGCGGACCGGAGTGGAGATGGAGGCCCTGACCGCGGCGTCGGTGGCACTGCTGACCGTGTACGACATGTGCAAGGCCGTGGACAAGGGCATGGTCATCGAGAGCATCCGGCTGGTCGAGAAGACCAAGGCCGATCTGCCGGCGGAGGAGCGGGCATGAGGAGAACGGAGGTGCGTGCATGAGCCTCGAGACCCGGTGCCTGACGGGCCGCGTCCTGTCCGTGAATATCTCGAAGGAGAAGGGTGCGCCCAAGGCGCCTGCAGGCATCATCCGCGTCGACGACCTCGGCGTTGCAGGAGATGCCCACGCGGGGCACTGGCATCGTCAGGTCAGCCTCCTGGCTCGAGAGGAAGTGGACCGGTTCGAGCTCAAGGCGGGACGGCCGGTGGGGAACGGCGAGTTTGCCGAGAACATCACGACGGCAGGCCTGGACCTGAGGCAGGTGGCGCTGCTCGACCGTTTCAGGATCGGGCCGGTCGAGCTGGAAGTGACGCAGATCGGGAAGAAATGTCACGGTGCGGGGTGCGCCATCTTCAACCAGGTCGGCGAGTGCGTCATGCCCAGGGAAGGGCTGTTTGCGCGGGTCATCGGCGGCGGTCCGGTGCAGGACGGCGATGTCATCGAGCTGGTTCAGCGTCCGCTGCGGATTCGCGTCATCACGTTGAGCGACCGGGCCAGTGCGGGGGAATACGAGGATCTGAGCGGGCCGAAGATCCGGGAGTTGCTCGAAGCTGCTCTGGGCGCAGGACGCTGGCACCTGGACATCGACCGCCGGCTGATCCCGGATAGTGCGCCGATGCTGGAGCA
>Ga0233425_10002117_pt1 | contig 40525 bp, 38 predicted proteins | sample Watercolumn_Towu_2_FD_181712 | JGI IMG/M metagenome (GOLD analysis project Ga0233425, IMG submission 181712) | Freshwater microbial communities from Lake Towuti, South Sulawesi, Indonesia - Watercolumn_Towuti2014_140_MG | ecosystem: Environmental > Aquatic > Freshwater > Lake | place...
ATGCGCGGCGGGTGACCGTCTCCGCCGGTTGCAGGACCCGGAGGTTCGCCTTGGACGACGCGGGCAGGCCGGGGCGGTGGGAGCCGGGAGCGTCGGCATTCCTGCACATCGACGGCTCGCGGCTCCAGTCACTGTTCTTAATTAATGTCGCAACTCAAAGCGTCGTGAAATCAACGCCTTAGGCTATACAGGACGAGGGGCCCAAGAAGCCGAGCTTCCTTTTGCGACGTTGCGACAGAAAATGTGCACCACTGCGCCGCCGCGACACTAATCACGCACATACAAGACATCCACCGCGCGGGGTGTTAAGAATTACCGATCACTGGAAGCAGCTCTCGCGGGCGGAGGCCGGCGAATGGCAGACGCAGGTGTTCGGCAAGCTCGCCGCGTAACCAGCTTCGCCCCCGTCAAAAACGGGCTGGCGATGGCGGCAGGAAAGGCTGCCCGGATCCTCCTGATCCAGCCCCATCAAGCGTTCGTGAAGATGCTCGGGAGCGGATCGGAGGAGTGGGTACCGATCGCAGAGGTCGGGCCCTTTGTAAAGGAGTCTGCCAGCGAAAAGGCCGAAGTCGTCGAGGCTGAAGGTGAGGCCTTGGACAGGGCCGAGGCCTGGTGCAAAGCCTTCCAATCAGAGCCGATTAGTCGAGAAACGTTGCCGGGTCGAAAAAAGGAAATTGCCTCGGAGATGGGCGTCACTGTCCGAACGGTGGAGCGACATCTCGCACGCTACTTGGAAGACCCCACGCCCCGTGGGCTACTTCGATCCAGGCCTGGGCCGCTACCGGGATCCAACCGACAGACTGCGGCGCAGAACGAGCTCCTGCGGACTGGCATCCGCGCACACTACGCCACGAAGCAAAAAAAGAGCATTAGCGAAGCCTATAACGCCATCAAGCTCGAGTTTGCAGAGGCCGGCGAATCTCCGCCGTCGTATGCAACGTTCCGCCGTCGAGTTATGGAGCTAGACAGAATAAAGCTCACTCGAGAGCGACACGGGCGGGTATTTGCCAAAGCGACGGTTGAGCCCGCGGGTCCATCGACGAAGGCGCGCCGCACCCTCGAATTCGTTCAGATGGATCATGCCATCGCCGACGTAATAGTCGTCGACAGCAAGCGGCGGGAACCGATTACACGTCCCTGGCTGACGCTGGCCATCGACGTCGCTTCGCGAACGGTGCTCGGGTTCTACTATTCCCTCTCTGATCCAGATCAGTCGAACGTCGGGCTTAGCCTCGCGGAGTGTTGTTTCCCGCATAGCGAGTGGCTGCTCGAGCACGGGTATGAGGACGAGTGGATTCCCTATGGAATCATGCAGACGATCGGCTGGGACAACGCGAAGTACTATCGCGCGAAAGGAATAGTCAAAGCGTGTCGATCTTACGGGATCGAGCCGCGCTTTCGACGAGTCAGAACTCCCACTCACGGCGCGCATATCGAACGCTTCATCGGAACGATGATGGGGAAGCTTCACTTGCTGCCCGGAACTACGTTCTCTAATCCGAAGCAACGTGGGGATTACAAGAGCGAGAAGACTGCGTGCATGACGCTCCCCGACCTCATTAAATGGACGGCGGAGCAGATCAACGGCGTATATCACAACACCAACCACGCCGGGCTCAAGCTTGAATGCGGAGAGGACAAGACGCCGCTACAGCGTTGGAAAGAGCTTCGGACGACGGACGAGGGCTATGTCGCTCCCGCCGTTCCCACAGATCGTCGCGCGTTTGTGTGCGCCATGATGCCCGGCGAGCACCGGAAGGTAGGTAGGGAAGGGATCAAGCGGTTTGGCACGAAGTTCTGGGACTCAAGTCTGATTCCGCACATCGGTGAGCAAGTCTGGGTCGCCCACGACCCACGCGACATCAGCAAGGTATTCATCCGCGCCGGCTCCAACTGGCTCGACGTACCTAATCGTGACAGGACGGTACCGGCGTGCACGCTGGATGAATTGAATTATCGAAAGCGGCAAGGCCGGTCCAGTAACGGGGACACTGCGTCGACTGAGGCCGTTCTACACAGCCTACGTAAGTCGCGTGAAATCGAAGAGGGCGCAACGAAGGCGACCAAGACTGTTCGCAGAATGCAAGAGCAGCGCCCTAAAGACAGTGTAAAGGTCCGGGCTAGCGATCTGATCGACTATTCGAAGAAGCCTCCTCTACTAGTCGAGGATCCCTTCTGATGTACGAGCACCTGGTGCCCGAGGCCGCAGCTCTTGTGAAAGCGAGCGATGCGGCGCGTGTTGCCTGGATTCAAAGCAATCATTGGCAGCCGACGGAAACATCCAAGCGCGTCTTCGAGTGGATGTTGTATCTCCTCAGATCAGAGCGCACGCCTGATCCCTTGTGCATGCAGATCATCGCCAGCGGAGGAGGTGGAAAGTCGGCGATGGTCATGCGGTTCGCGGATATGCATCCGCCGGAAACGGTTGCTAACGAACCATCTCGCTTACGTCGACCCGTCCTGCTCGCCGACTGCCTTAATGCGCCGAAAGGTCCGAGAGGTCTGGCGTACGCGATCCTTCGCAGCGCATGGCCCCAAGCTCCGGCTACCGACCGGTTCTACAACGAGGATTGGGCGCTGGAGACTCTGCGTAAGCAGGGCGTGCGTCTGCTGATCCTGGACGAAGCTGCAGAAGTCATGGTCGGCGGCGCACTCAATCACAAGCAATCTATTAACTTCGTCAAACGCATCATTACGCAGTTGCAGATCAATGTGGTCACCGCGACCGTTCACGGTTTGGACAGTGCATTTGCCAAGGATCCCCAAATGTCGTCGCGCTTCGAACGCAGGTTCGAAATTCCCGAGTGGCAGGAGGGCGATGTGTTCCGCAGCTTCCTATATGGCTACGAGCGCTTCCTCCCGTTTCCCAAGCCATCGGACCTAGATGGCCGAGAGAAAATGCGCCTACTTGCAATTGGAAGCAAGGGAAACATGCGTAGCTTGGTTCGTCTAATTTCCTTGTCCGCTCTTTGGGCAGTGTCTAAACGCGCCGACCATATTTCCGCCGCGCATATCGAATTGGCGCGGGACGTCGACTCCCCGCCGCCGCCTGTTGCGATAAAGCGACCTCTTGAAGCTTGAGGAAGTGCTGGGCCTGTGGTGCAGACGTGGCGACGACGAAGCGGTCGAGTCATGGGTACAAGCGCTGCCGAGCCATCTTCGTCAGTCGCTACCGGCATTGGCCCGTCATCCATTGCCCTATTGCCGTAGGTGCCTTGTCCGGGGACCTGGAGGGTCGAGATGGTATGCAAGGTCCGCGAATGTTTCGGCGTATAGGCTTAGCTGCGTTGAGCACCGCCAATGGCTGGTGTGGTTATCCGCGGCTCCGGCACGCGGGCGGCAACTGTATGTAGCCTCCCCGGCCAACGCTCAGATTGCGTGGCTCATGGGCGAAAAATGGTCTGGTGCTGCTAAGAGAGGCGTCGTTAGCTTTCGCAATCGTGTACTCGACACCCTGTGTCTCGCCGATTCGTTCGACGTCTTGGCGCAGGTCGCGTGGGAGCTCTCTCATGCCGGGTGGCCGATGGCTCGACGCCTGTATCAACCCAGGCAAGGCGGCGTCGCCGGCCTCGAGGATCCGATGCGTCGAACCCTAATCCTCTCCGCGCTTGCCCTGGCGGACGGACTCGGATCGCTTCGCTATAGGTCGCAACTACTGGAAAAGCTTGAGATCCAAGCTGCGGACCCTTGGGTACTGGGCCGTGACACCTTCCAGCTAGCGGCCAGCGCTGATCAGTAATACTTAGAAGGTGATCGCCGATCGTGGGCTCGCTAGAGTCCAGCGATGGCGAACGGCCATTTGCTGCCTCCGGGCTTTGAGCCGATCCTCGGCGATAGTTCTCTACAGACTCTCTATGAGGACGAGACTGTTGGCAGCTGGGTGCATCGCGTCCGAGCTAGCCACCGCGAAACGGGTCTGGCCTCCGCACATCTGGAGAGTCCTCTCACGAATCCGGCTGACCCGGACTTTGGGACGCTTGCTCCGTGGACGGACGCGCTGCCGCGCGGCCTTCGTCGGCACCTCCGGCACGCGGCCGAATTGCCTAGCCGGTATGTCGCTCCGCCTGAGCTTCGCACGCAGTTTTGCATCTGGTGCCAGCGCAACGACCTTCTCGAGGGTCGAGAGCCTTTTCGGCGCCGCATCTGGTCCGTCGAATGGGTAAGCACATGTGCACGTCACGGGCCGCTGTCGGTCCCGCTCCTTGGCGAGCCGAGCGATCCGTGGGACGTCTTTGTTAGTGAACCCCAGAACGAGAGGCACTGCGTCATTGAAGGAAGCCCCGGACGGGACCTGAAGGGCACCCGCGGAGTCTTCTTCATCAGCACGGATGTGCGGGCAATATGGCTGGAGACCGCGCTGCTTGGTTCGAATGGCGGAGCGGCGTGGCGACCCCAAGGGCTATCGCAGCGTGCCTTGGCTAGCCTGTATTCGCACGTGCTCCTCGGGCTTATCCGGCAGTATCAGGTCGCGCCGGCGAACGGGGAATGGCCCCGCGACCTGGGCGGCTTTACGGGTCCCCTCGGGCCCATGGCTCGGCTTTGGATGCGTACCCGCTACGCCCTGAATGTCATTGCCGAAGCCGTTATCAGCGTTTGGACGCGATCACCGATCCCGAGCACCCATGCCTCGGAGGCACGTACAAGGGCGATCGTGCGGTGGGCAGGCTGGTACCCATGGAGACAAAGCCTTGAGCCCGAGCCGCCTCTGGGTGGACTCACGATCTGGCATGCACCCGAAGACATAACAGAGGCCGCACAAAAGTTCGGCTTGCCGGAAGCATGGGGCGACCTTGAGGAGCCCTCAGATTCGGATTTAGGTCTCCTGCATGACCAAGATCGGGATCCGTCGCGCCAACCGATCATCGATCTTGACCTCCTGGGCGACTAGCGGCGAACGCTGGTCCTAGTCCGCGTCCGTCGCTCGCGAAGCACCCTCGTGATGCGCCATTTGTCTGGTCGGAATGCGGGCGCTACTGGCCGCCAAGCGCTCTCACGTATCGCAAGCCAATGAGATTCACGCCTGGATTCGGTCGTCGAATACCTGCGTTTGAGTAGTGTTCGACCCGCAGGTCGACGGAGTGCCGTCGGCTGTTGCCAAGAACACGGCCGAAGCCTAAGTGGCTTCGGAAGTTGAAGGTCGTGGAGAAATGCTTCTGGTCGTTTTGAAAGAGCGGGGTGATCCAGCTGGGTCCAACGCCGACGTCAAGGAACCAGGGACCGTCGCGCTTGCTAATACGTGCCGCCGGGGAAAGTGTGATCTGCGACGACCAGGAGTTGAAGGTGCGCTGGCGGGTCTCAGACCGCCACCGCCCGAACGTCGTCTCAAGGTACACAGCGATCGAAACTGCGCCGTCGCGGATGCTTCTCTGTCCGAGCTCCCACTGCACACCACCTGTCATCGCCTGAGTCGACTCACCGGCGCTGGCTTGAATGAATAATTGATCCGGAGCAAACGGCGATTCGTCGCGGACCTCCAAACCCTGTAGCGCTTCATTCGCTGTCTGCGCTGGGCACAGTGGGGCGGCGAGAATGGCCAACGTCCAGAGGCCTGCGGTGAGCGAAACTCTTGCCCGATGCTTTCGCTTTGCGTGCCGATGGATATCGCCACGCGCGGTAAACACAAAGCTTGCCTGTTGCATCTCGTATCGTGCTTAACTGTCGAGCCAGGCTATATGGTTGTTCGCGGGTCACGCGACGGCTTGCACGCAGTTGCCGAACGAGCATGGCATTCGACAGACATCACGCCGGATGCAGCGTGTCGACTCAAGGACGCCAGTCGAGCAGTCGGGTCGCTTCGGTGACCGTCCAGCGCTCCTTGTCGTAGACGAGATAGATGTTGCCGCCTCGTCGATGGTGACGAACGAGCACCGCGGTGCTTCCGCCGCTGTAGCCGTTATCACGCAGGTACGCGTCGCACGTGCGTCCCCATAGCCGTGCCAGTTGCTCGGTCAAGCCGAGTTCCGGGCCGCCAATGAAGATGCCGAGATCGTTCAACTCGTCCACCAAGGAGACGAGCGATCCACTGCGGCGCATGCGGGTGAGTGGCTGCAACGCTGCAGAGGGAAGAGGGGTCACCACTGCGTCAGTGAGCATCGGATCCTCCTGGAGAGGCGTCCGACGTTTTGCGTCCGCACGTCCTCTGAACCAATGCTAGATCCGGGCTTCCGTTCGCGCGTTGTACTCGCGTGCCGAGATTTGTTCGCGTTCGATCGGTAGCCCTGTCGCACGCCAGTGCGCCACCCCACCAAGGAGAGGTCGAACACGCTGAAAGCCCAAGCGCTTGAGTTCCAGCGCGAACACGGCAGCAGACGCCTCATTCGGGCAGTCGCAGCACAGCACGAGCTCGCGCGACTTGGGGCCATCAATCGCGGCCAAGCTGCCTACCTGCTCGGAGCCGGGGATCCAGCCGGACGAGTTGCGCTCGTCCGGGCTGCGCACGTCCAGCAGTCGGGGCGGATCGGCCCCGGCCATCGCGTCAGCAAGCTCCTGAGCCGTGATGCGGTCCATGCGCAGTTGGTTGAGGTAGCGACGCCGCTGCCACCATTTCGTGCCCACGTATGCGAAGGCGATCATGGCTAGGCACCCGATAGCCGCGCCTCCAACTACGTCGAGTGCATCGAGAATCGCGCGTACGGCGGTGTGGAAGAGGGCGCCAAGGACGATAGGCACAGAGGCCCATAGCAGGGCGCCTGCCGCGTCGAAGGCGACGAAGGTCCGACGGGGCAGATGCGTGGACCCTGCCAGCACTGTCGCTACCGCCGCGAGACCCGGGACGAACTTCCCTGCGACCAGCGTCCAAGGCCCCCAGCGGGCGTAGGTCCCTCGGGTTCGAAGCACACAGGAGTCGGGCGATAGCGACACCTTGCACATGAGGCGCAACACCGCGACGCCGTACCTCGAGCCGGCCGCATACCACGCGATGTCGGCGAGGACCGTGGCGAGGGTGGCCGCGGCCAACAGCGCCGCGAGCATTCCCGGATCGTTCGCATGGAGGCCGGCGACCAGGATCAATACGGGGAACGCCGGGATAGGAAGGCCGCCCTGGTCAGCGAACACGGCGATGAAGACGACCAGGACGGCATGGGCCGCGAGGAGTTCAACGTAGGCGTCCATGATCGCGGCGCTCCTTGTCGAGGGTCCCGTGGTGCGGCGCCGCGAGTAGCTAGGCGGTCAGGTTCGTCGTATCAGATTGTGGACGATTAACGGCCCGCCAAACTGCTGCAGCAGCCCGCCTTCGGCGATTGCTCCCAAAGCGATCACTGCAAAGCCGATATCCTCGGCCAGCTTCTCCACAACGCGCACGGCATCCACATCGTCGCCGGAAACGAAGAGGACGCGCCGTCCAAGGTTGGTTCGGGGGTCCTGGGACAGGACGGCGGCCGGCAGCGTATTGAACGCCTTGACGACCCGCGCCCCGGGCAGCTGCTCGGCGACCACATGCGTCGAGGGCCGGCCTTGCAGGTCAGTCGGCGTAAATGCAGGGAAGTCGATCGCGTTCGACGTGTCGACGACGATGCGCCCGCCCCAGTCTTTCACCCGGCCGGCGACCTCTCCAATGCGCGCGAAGGGGACGGCTAGGATCACGAGATCCGCGGATAGCGCCTGCTCGACTGTGGCAGGTATCAGGCGTGGCCCCAGCTTCGAGCGCATAGCATGAAGTGAATCAGGTCCTCGGGAGTTGGCCAGCATCACCTCCAGCCCGGCGTCGATGATGTGGTTGGCGATGGCAGAGCCGATGGCTCCGGATCCAATGATCGAGATGTTCATTGCAACTCCTCAGGTGGGGACAGCGCGGCCGTCGCTTACCGGCGCATGCGATCGAGGCTGTACATGCCCGCGCCGCGTGCCGCGAGGCACAGGAAGCCGCCCGCGATCGAGACGTTCTTGAGGAACATGAGCATCTGCATCTGGTCGCCGAAATTGCTGTGGAAGAGCACGGCAGTTGCGAGCGTAAAGACGGCCAGGCCGAGGGCGACGATCCGTGTGTGGAACCCGGCGATGATTGCGAGCGCTCCGAGGATTTCCAGCGCGATCACGACCGGGAGCGTGAAAGAAGGCACGCCGGTCGACGCCATGTAACCGGCCGTCGCCTCATAGGCACCGATCTTGCCAACACCCGAGATCAGAAAGAGCGCGGCTAGAAGGACCCGTCCAGCAAGATCGGCGGCGTTCTGAAGCGGCGTGGTTGCGAATCGAAGCGTGGTGGGGCTCATCACATTGACAGTGGACATGGCGACCTCCGTGGAAAGCTCCACACTAGGGGCCGGGATTTGGTCCAGTCTTGCCAGAACGTGCTATTCGCATCCAGTAGGCCGTTTCCCCCGCGATGCGACGTACTACGGCAGTCGCGGGTCGCCGATGCATGGGCCACACGTGAGGCTTCACACCGACGGTGCGAGTGGCGCCAGTAGCGCATCCCACGCGTTGGGCGGCACGCGCGCCTGATCCAGATGCCTACGGCATTGCAGGAGAGCGTAGCGTATGAGCAGCGCCCGGGATTCGGTGGGCATGGGCTCGTTCGTCAGTGCGACCAGGGCCTTCAAGGCGTGAGCGCATTCGGCCGCCGCTTCTTCGTCCCATGAAAGGGGTGTCCGCTGCTCGAGCCATCGCCCAAACTCGTCGCAGGCCTCGCTGACCAAGCAGAAGCCGAGCGCGAAACAGGTCTCGCGCTCAGCCATGGCTCTGCCTCGAGTGGGGAGGATGACTGCGAGGTGCACGCGGCTCGGAACAGTTGCCACCGTGCCTTCCTAGCGCTTGGCCTTCACCGATCGGAATGCCGCCCGTAGCTCTTCGACGAAGAGCTGCGGCTGCTCGAATGCCGCGAAGTGGCCGCCCTTATCCAACTCGTTGAAGTAGGCCAGCTTCGGATAGCAGGCCTCCGCCCATGACCGCGGCGCCCGATAGATCTCCTTCGGAAACACGCTCACCGCAACGGGGACTTTGACGTCGACGCAGTAGAACGCGAGGTCCGAGTTCTCCCAGTAGAAGCGCGCACTGGAAGCGCTGCTATTGGTGAGCCAGTACATCATGATGTTGTCGAGGATCTGGTCGCGCGTGAACAGGGTCTCGGGGCGTCCACCGCTGTCGGACCACGCGGCGAGCTTCTCGTAGATCCAGGCGGCTTGGCCGGTTGGCGAATCAGCCAAGGCGTAGCCGATCGTCTGCGGTCGCGAGCCCTGGATCTGGGCATACCCGGCGCCCTTGGTGAAAAAGGCGTTGAGCGCATCCATTGCGCGCTGCTCGTCAGCAGACAGGGATGCCGGCGGCGTCTTCGGAACGACCGCCGGCATGTTCACATGGATGCCCTGCAGCCCCGGAGGCGCTTGTTCACCCATGGCCTGTGTGATGACGGCGCCCCAGTCGCCGCCCTGCGCTACGTAGCGCTCGTAACCGAGCCGAGTCATCAGCGTGCCCCACGCGCGCGCGACGCGATGGCGCCCCCAGCCCGTGCCCTCGGGTTTCCCGCTGAAGCCGTGCCCGGGGATCGAAGGGAGTACGAGGTGGAAGGCGTCGCTGGCCTTTGCGCCGTGTCGAGTCGGGTCGGTCAGCGGCTCGATGACGTCCAGCAACTCCACGACCGACCCTGGCCAGCCATGGGTCATGATCAGGGGCGTCGCGCCGGGATGCTTGGACTTGATCCACAGGAAGTGGATGTCCACGCCGTCGATGTTGGTGACGAACTGGGGATAGCTGTTGAGTCGGTTCTCGACCTTGCGCCAGTCGTAGCCGTCGGCCCAGTAGCGAGTCAGCGCCTCGATCTCCGCCCGCCGCACGCCCTGCGAGTCGTCGGCCACCGTCTCCCGCTCAGGCCAACGGGCCATTGCAAGACGTTGCTTGAGATCATCGAGCTGGCTCTGCGGGATCTCGATGCGGTACGGCCGGAGGGGACCTTCTGCATTGGCATCGGGCTGCGCGCCTTGGGCAGCAACAGGTGGGGGCGCTGCGGCGAGCGCGAAGGCGCTGACCAGGAGCGCGGTAGTGAGATAGAGGGATGTGCGCATGGCGTGGCTCCTGATGGCTACTGCATCCGAACGAGGTTCAAGCCGGGGAGGGGGCCGCCTGGGAACTCGAGGAGACTCCCGCCTCCTGACAGCGATCCAAGGTCGATCGGGAAAAAGCCGAGGCGTCGGCTCAGCGAGCCCACCAGGCGGTTCGCCTCCGGGTCGTCGCCCGAGACGAACGCCACACGCTTTTCCGGCGAGCTGATCGACGTCGACTCGAGCAGGTCCGGCGGGAGGTGATTGAAGGCCTTGACCACCCGAGCCCCCGGGACATGGGACGCAACGATCTCGCTCGATCGCCGCCCCTCCAATGGGATGCGCTTGAAATGCGGCGCTTCGAGGGGGTTGTTGCAGTCGACCACGACCTGCCCATGCCATGGGCCCAGCCCATCCAACGCGGCCCCAACCTTGGACCATGGAACCGCCACGAAGACGATGTCCGAGAGCGCGACGTCATTGCGGGTTGCCGGACGGACGCTGGGGCCGAGCGCCTGTTCAAGGTGGGCCAGCGTGGAGGGATCACGGCTGTTGCAGATCGAGGCGCGCAGGCCCGCGCGGTGGATCGCACGGGCGAGGGCGGATCCGATCCGCCCCGCGCCGATGATTCCGATGCTCATATGCGTGGCGTAGTTCATGGCGCACCTTGCACGGGCTATCGAGCGGCCTCGGCGGCCGAGGCGATGAAGTTGGCGACTTCGTCAGGGCGTGAGGCCATGGGCACGTGACTGGCGTCGACCGAGGCGACCTGCGCCTTCATGCGTGCGCTCATGGACTGCTGCAGCGCCGGCGGGATCATTCGATCCTGCGTTGCGATCAGGTACCAGGACGGCTTGGACTTCCACGCCGGCTGGTTGACCTTCGCGTCGAAGTTCTTGGCGAAGATCGGTACCTGGGTGGCTTCGAGCACCCGGACCACGTCGGCAGGCAGGTCCTGTGCGAAGGCCTTGCCGATCACGCCGGGCGCGAGGGTCAGGAAGCCTGATCCGTCGACGTTGATGGCGCCCTTCGGCGGCGGATTGTCCTTGAGCAGGGTGTTGAGCGATTCGCCCTGGTCCGGCGCGAACGCCGCGACGAATACGAGCGCCTTGACCTTGGGATGCGCGCCGACTTCCGAGATGACCGCGCCACCGTAGGAATGCCCTACCAGCACCACCGGACCCGGGGAGGCCTCCAGGGTTCGCAGGACTGCATCGGTGTCGTCCTTGAACGACGTGAGCGGGTTCTGCACCGCGGTCACGCGAAGACCGCGCTGCTGCAGGCGACCGACGACGCTCGACCAGCTCGAGCCATCCGCCCATGCACCGTGTACCAGCACGATGTGCGGCCCCTGAGCAGCCGCGCCCGCGGCCTTGGCACCGGTTGTTTCGGCTGCCGGCGCTGCGGCCGCGAGCGTCGCGACTGTGAGCGCAGTCGCGACTGCAAGAGTGCGAAACGAAGCGAGGTGTCGTGCGATGTCCATGTCTGACTCCGGAGAATTTATGAGTGGGCAAGCGTCAGAAGCCTCGCACTGCCTACAGCGCGGGCATTGGACGGGAGTGCGCACCCCGCGGTACGCGCATGCCGGCGTGCCTTGACGTAGTCGCGTGGGGTCTGGCCGGTGGCGCGGCGAAACGTTCGCGTGAAATGGCTCTGGTCGAAGAAGCCGAGCTCGAGCGCTGTGCGGCAGATCGGCTGGTCGCCCTGCGCCAGGCGCCACTTGGCTAGCTCGATCCGGATGTGCGTGATGTAGGCCATCGGACTCAGGCCCGTGGAAACGCGGAACTGGCGCGCGAAATGAAAACGGCTGACGCAGGCGATCTGTGCGAGCTCCGCGAGGCTCATGTGCTCGCTGATGTGCCCGTGGATGTAGCTGCAGGCACGTGCCATAGCTTGCGGGCGCAAGCCACCATGGTGCGGATTCGGTTCCGCGGCCCGATGCCGGTCGAGCAGTTCGGTCAGGAGCGTCTGGGCATCCGGTCCGCCAGCGGGCGGCGATCGGCGTGTGGGTGACCGTTCAACGGTGATGCTGTCCATGACGGGGGACCTGGAATCGCGCCGGTCAGGCGCGCTACTAGGCTCTCCGTGACGCCCCGGTGACTCGACCCCAATTTGGGCTGTCAGCGTCCTCCCCAATTCGGGGGATTACTTCGCGCGATCTGAGCCGCAATTTGTAACGGTCTTCACGCAACCTTTACGGACCGCCGCGCGTGCGCCGAGAATGCAGATGCCCAGCCCATACGCCCATGCCGACGATCGGCAGCGGCGGGGCACAGGGCGTGGCTATGCTCTTTGGCCGAGACGTCGCGATCGGGCAGGTCCGCCGTCTATGGGAGGACGGACGATGCAGACACGCGCGCCGACTGTTCAATCGTGCGCTGCTGATCGAGCGACGGATGCGAACCGGATTCGCGTCCTGATCGTCGACGACCACCCGATCCTCCGGGAGGGGATCGTGGCCGTGCTCTCTCACCTGGTCGATATCCAGGTCGTCGGGGAGGCGTCCAATGGACGCGAAGCGGTCGAGCTCTACAGCAAGCTGCTGCCCGACGTCACGCTGATGGACCTCCAGATGCCCGAGGTCGACGGCATGGAGGCGCTCAACGCGATCAAACGTCTGTGTCCTGCGGCCAAGGTGGTCGTGCTGACGACCTATTCCGGGGATGTGCAGGCCATGAAGGCGCTCAAGGCGGGCGCGAACGGCTACCTGCTCAAGAGCATGCTGCGACGTGAGCTGGCCGATACGATCCGTGCCGTCGCGGATGGGAAGCGGCGCATCCCGCTCGAAATCGCCGCGGCGCTCGCCGAGCACGCGGCCGACGAGGACCTGACGCCGCGTGAGCTCGAGGTACTCAAGGAGGTGGCTCAAGGTCACGCTAATAAGGCCGTCGCGGCGCGACTGGGCATTGCAGACGAGACGGTCAAAGCCCACATGAAGGGCATCATGGCGAAGCTTGGGGCGCGCGACCGTACTCACGCGGTCACCATCGCACTTCGGCGCGGCATGATCGATCTCTAGATTGTCTCAAGCATTGTTTCGCGTGACCTGAAGACCATCTGCTTTGTTGACCGCGCTCGCCCTCGATGCGGCGTGCCGGTTGCGGTCGAGCGCGCCGCTGTGCGTCGGCCACAGACTGGGAAGAGATCACTTCACCTGCGGGAGCGTGGCCCTCGACAGCCACAGGGGCGGCTCGGCACCCATCATTCGGCTGATCTCGGTCAGGGTGCCCGCCACGGCTCGGACGGCCTTCTGCCCATCGGCAATCGATATGGACCACGTGTCGAACGGTGGCTTCGGGTGCGTCCACATGTCGCGCAGTTCGCGAGCCGTCTTAAGCGCCTGCCATGTCACCCCACTGCGTTCAAACGATTCGCCCGTCAGAAATCTGACGATGAAGGAAAACCGCGTATCGAATGGGTAGAAACGAGTCCGTCGTACAACGTTTCCGCGGTCATCGATGAAGGTCTCCTTCTCCTCAAGGATGTCGAGCTCGATGTCATCGAGTTCATCTCGATACGTGCTCGCGTAGCTCCATGCCACCTGGTTGATCTGAGCTTCCAGGGATGCAAACGCAGTGAACAGCGTAGCGCGCACGTGACGCTCGATCGCCCCGCGATCACCGCGTTCCTCCGCTGCTGTCGCGTCCTGCAGGTGCGCGAGGGCGTCGTAGAACATGGCAGCAGGCGCCGTGAAGTCATCGCGTGGGACAACCGACAAATGTGCGCGACCCGGGGCTTTGGAAGGAGGGCGCTTGTCAGCCATTACTGCGATCCTTGTGGTCGGGCGGAGATCCAGGGGAGACAGTCGGCAAAAAGAGTGCGCTCCGCATCATCCCAAGCAGCTTCTCCCGGCGGGCGCCAACGGCCGACCGCTGGGCAAACCGAGAACGGCTAGCGGGCAGCCGCTGAAGCTCGCCAAGGTAGCCGCATGCGTGCCGGAGGTGCGCAGACGCCTTCGAGCGGTACATCCAGCTGGATGATGCTACCGCCGCCCGGCCGCTCGAGGACCGACATGTCAGCGCCGAGCTCTCGGGCACGTTCGCGCATACCCACTAAGCCCCAGTGCCCGCTGCGTCGTCCCTGCTGGGCGATTTCTGTCGGAATACCGCGGCCGTCGTCGGCGATGCGGATCTGGATCGCGTCGGGCAGGTACGCGACCTCGCCCTCGACGGACGAGCCACGTGCGTGCTGGAACGCGTTGAGAAGCGCTTCGCGGGCGATGAAATAGATCTCGTCGCTGCACTCGTCACGCAAGGGGTGGGGATCGCCATGGACCGTCATGGTGAAGCTCATGACGCTCGTAGCGGCCAGCTCGTTGCCCACTGCGGCGATCGCATCGTGCACGTAAGCCGCGGGGCGGACGAGGGCGCGCAGGCTCGCGACGCGATCACGGGCCTCGGCGACGACCTCGTCGGCTACGTCCAAGGCCGATTCCAGGGCCTCTCGATGCGCCGACGAGGGTGGCAGCTGGTCGGAGACCGCCTGGAATCGCAGCAGCAGGCCCTGCACGCTCTGCAGCAGCGTGTCGTGCAGCTCACGCGCGATGCGCTCGCGCTCGGCGTTTTGCGCCCGCAGCCGGTCCTCGACTGTGCGCGCGATTTGGCGGATGCGAGCGAGATAGGCCAACCACGCCAGGATCACCAGGATCGCGACCACCATGACGCGGAAGCCTGCCGACTGCACGAAGGTGGGCGCGACCTTGAGCCGGATCTCGTCCCCCTCCAGATTCCAGACGCCGTCGTTGTTGGATGCGACCACCTGGAAGCGGTATTCCCCGGGGGGCAGCGTGTCGAAGTACGCCGTCCGCCGGGTCCCGACGTCGTGCCAGCGCTCATCCTCCGAGCCAAGCAGGCGCACCCGGAAGTTCACGCGCTCGGGCATTGCCAGGCTTAGCGCGGTGTAGTCGATCTCCACATCACGCGCGTTGGAGCCGATGTCGACGAGTTGGCCCTCGGGGAGGGGACCCTTGTCGTTACGCACGGCGAGCACCGCGACCGAGGGCGCGATGGCATTGCGGACCCGGTCACCGGGACGGAGCCAGACGGTCCCATCGCTCGTCGCGAACCAGAGCCGTCCATCCGGCCCCCGCGCCGCGGTAGGAAGCGGCCGCAGGTTCGTGGGTCGGCCCGGCAATCCATCGAGGAAGTCGTAGAGGCGATGGGCCATCCGATAGCCCGGCCGGGTGCGAGCCCGGTCGATCTCCGCAACGGGTACATGCACGACCCCCGCCATCGAGTGGAGCCAGACATCACCGTTCTTCATGGGGAGGATGGCGCCAATGCCGCGGATGGGTTCCTTGCTCTCAAACTCCAAGCGCTGCACCTTCCCGTCGCGCAGTGTCGCGACGCCGAACTGGCCGCCGATCCACAAGGTATCGCCGTGCTCGACCAGGGACACGACCCCACCAGTGCGGGCGACCGAATCGACCTGCGTGCGCACCATGTCCCGTCCGCTGATCAGGTAGACGTCACCGTTGGACATGCCGAGCCAAAGACCCCGCTTGGACTCGGCGAGGGCCGCAGGGCGCACCGGTCCCTCAAAGGGCATCGGCTTGGGGGGTGGTACCCAGCGTCCTTCACTCAGGCGCATGAGGCCGCCGCGGGTCAGGACTACCCAAAGCGCCCCGTCGCCAGCGCGCGCCATGGCCTGAACCTGGGCGCGTGGGTTCTCGAAAGGCGCTTCCACGCGCGGCTTACCGTCGACCACGCGGTACAGGGTGCCGTCGGCGCCGAGCCAGGTCTCGCCCTTGTAATCGGTATAGGCGCTGCGCACCGGTTGGCCGAGGTCGAACTCCTGCACCGTCTCGCCGACAAGTCGCATCAACGGACGATTCGACGTGCCGGCCCAAAGGGCGCCATCGCGAGCGAAAGCCAGCGCGAAATCATGGGCGCCGGGATCGAAGGGGGCTGTTCGGAAGGTGTTGGGACGGAACCGATCGAGTCCGCCGCTCGTTCCGACCCATACGGAGCCTTCGCGGTCGATCAGCAGGGGCCACGCGTAGTTGCTAGATAGCCCGTCGGCTTTGGCGAAGCGCTCGGGCGCGGCGGGGCCGGTGCCTGGTGCGTAGGCCGGCTGCTGGACCCGAAACAGGCCGTCGCCGAGCGATGCGATCCAGAGATCTCCGTCGCGACCGAACTGCACGCCGGCCGACTCGATGTCGAAGCCGGGCGCGCTGGAAGGGGCAATCGGGCCACGGCGCCAAACGGGCCGTACGCCGCCCTGGTGCTCGGAGATCCACAGCGTGCCGTCGGGCGATTGCCGCATCTGGAAGGCCCAGCCGGCCGCGACCCCCGAGTCCACGAACCGATCCTGGCCGGGGGGCATGCGGAGCAATCGCTTGCCGTCGGAAAGCCAGAGAGTACCCTCGCGATCGGTGAAAGCCAGATACGCATCGCCGCCGTCGTACGCGCCACTCGCGGTGATCTTGGTCCACCGACCGCGCTCGTACCGATACAGCCCGGACTTGCTCGCGGTGACCCAGATCACGCCGTCACGCGTCTGGGCGAACGAGGTCGGTTGGACGCTCGGCGCGTCAGTACCTTCGAAGCGATTGACGCGGCCGGCCTGATAGAGCGCGATTCCGCCCCGCTGGAATCCCAGCCAGAGCCCCCCGCTCGCGTCCACGAACATCGTCTGGATGGTGGTGAAAGGACGACCCGTCGGCGGCTCGCGCTGTTCGAAACGCACACCGTCAAAGCGATAGAGCGAGGAGGCGGCGGCGACCCACAAGTAGCCGTCAGGGGTCTGGGCAAGTGCGGAGATCTGCCCGGGAGCGCCTTCGCTCAGGGTCCACCGTGTGTGGTGGTACTGCGCCAGCGTCCGGTCCGAGGCGCCGCGCGCCGTCGTCGCGAATAGGAGCGTAAGCACGAGGAGTACGAGCGGGCCAAATCGCGGCATGACAGTCCTTAGCAAAGTCACTTGCTCACCCAGCGGACGCGGTATCCGACAAGGCATGTCAACGGTACAGCGGTGGAAGGCGGCGGGGCAGGGGCTCTGGGGCGCCATCCGACCAACGAACGCCGCCGTCTCTGACCCCGACATGGCTCGCTGTGCGTGCTGCATCGCAGACAGCCGGTCAAGGACTGACTCGAGGCAGGCATGGATCGCCTGCGGGGGTCGGGATAGGCGCGCGATCGGCGAGCCGTAGCACTCGGACGACCTCGGCAACAGCGGCCTGGCTCTGGTACGTCTTGTGGCCGAACGCAACGACCTCGCTGCTCGCGGCGCCATCGAGCAGCGCACTTTCCACGGGCACTACGCCGTCGGAACCGGGGTTGCGCCGCAGCTGGCCGGTCACCGTGTGATACGGGACGTTGCATGCGGGGACGAGCCCGTTGACAGCGCGCAAGAGCGCGTTGTCGGTGGCGAGCGAGGCGACACTGTTCAGTCGACCAGAGAGAAATGCGGTACGCACGGACGGTTGCAGCGCGGGCTCGTTTGCCCGGGCGATCGCGCGAAGCTGCAGGACCTCCGGCGCCTTGGATCCAATGAGCCATTGCGCCAGACGACCTATCGGGCGCTTGGCATTGGGGCTTCCACCGTGTGGCGCGGACAGCAGAATGACCCGGGTAAGGCCCGGATAAGGCTGGAAGCGGAACGTGCGTTCCAGCTCGTCGCGATCGTCGTCGCTCGCGCGTATTGCGTCGGGAGCCACGCCGAAGGATGCGTCCCAAACGCGGTCGCCACTCGCCGAGGCAAGGAGGCGTGCCACCAGCCCGCCCATGCTGTGACCCACCAGGACGATCCGCCTTCGGGCCGGATCATCGCCCTCGGGGTCGATCGTGGCCCACGCCGCATCGAGGTAGCGCTCCACACGACGGCGGACGATGAGCCAGGGAGCATTCGTCTGGTACACCACGTGCCAGACCTGGTAGCGCGCTCGGAGCGTCGGATCGCTCCAGACCTCGCGGTTGAGGTCCGCCCAGCTGGTCGGACTGCCTCCAAGGCCGTGGATCATCACGAGCGGAGCTTTCGTCGGATCGTAGTCCTCCATGAGAAACACACCGGAGCGACGCGACAGCTCCGGCCCACCCAGGAGGCCCCAGATCGCAAGTCGGTCCAAGGCGGTGGTGCGCAGCGCCACGTCGTAGTGGCTCGCAAAATCCGAATTGAGCCGCTCGGAGTGCGCGCCGAAGTGGGCAGTTTGAATTACGGCCGGGTTGGCGATGACGATGAGCGGCTGGCCCCGGTGCGCTTCGACCCACGCGGTCACGGGTCGGAAGACGCCCTCGGGAGGCAGATGGTGGCATGCAGGGCGGTCCTCGCATCTCGGCGCGTACGCCACGAGCGGGATCCCGAGACCGGACCGGGTCGGATCCATCGCACGCGCCGGCCAGTGCGCCCGGCTGGGCCGGATCAAAAGCGGTTTGCTACCCAATAGCGGGGACAGCTCGCGAAACTCCACGGCGACGCTTCCGCCGAGGGCAACGTGCTGGCCTTCTGGAAGGCGTCGCGGCTTACCCCGCATGAGCGCATGTATCGCGCGGTCACTGCAGGTCTTGTACTCGGCAATCAGCCGTGCGGAAGGAGGCGCCGCAGCCGCGAGCTGCTCGGCGCTCCGCACCGCGCACGCCGCGGCACGTGCGCCCTCGGCCGTTGACGACGATCGGTCATCGCCCGACGCCATCAGGGCGCGTATCGCGTGGTCTCCGGCGATCTTCTGCCGGTCGCCCATGGTCATGCAGCCAGCGAGCAGATGCGCGATCAGGATGCAGGCGGCCCAACGCCGCTCGCACGCAAAAACCCCGGACCAGCGGGGTCGTGCCGGTCCGGGCGACGCAGTCGGTGCGACAGGGCCCATCGAAACGTCCGTCAGGCGCGGATGAACGCCTCCAGGTCGGCGTTGACCCGATGCTTGTGGGTGTCGAGCAGGCCGTGGGGAGCGCCTTCGTAGACGGCTAGCTGCGCGCCGTCGATCAGGTCGAGCATCCGGTGGCTCGAGAGCTGGATCGGCACGATCTGGTCATCGCTGCCGTGGATGAGCAGCACCGGCTTGTCGATCTTCGACAGATCGTCGGTGAAGTCGGTTTCCGAGAACGCGCGGATGCACTCATACGCGTTGCGGTGACCGGCCATCATTCCCTGGCGCCAGAACGAATCGATCAATCCCTTGGACACCGTATGGCCTGCCCGGTTGAAGCCGAAGAATGGGCCGCTGGCAATGCCGCGATAGAACTGGGACCGGTCCTCACGCGACTGCGATCGCAGACCATCGAACACTTCCATCGGAACGCCCGACGGGTTCGCAGGCGTACGCGCCATCAACGGAGGCACGGAAGAGATGAGCACGATCTTGCGCACGCGCGAAGAACCGTGCCGCGCGATGTAGCGCACGACCTCGCCGCCGCCGGTCGAAAAGCCGACCAGGACGACGTCGCGAAGATCCAGCGACTCCAGCAGCGCCGCGAGGTCATCGGCGTAGTGGTCCATGTCGTTGCCGTCCCACGGCTGACTGGACTGCCCGTGACCCCGTCGATCATGGGCGATGCACCGGTAGCCGGCTTCGCCCAGATGGAGCATCTGCGACTCCCAGCTGTCCCCGGTGAGGGGCCAGCCATGGGAAAACACGACTACGGGCCCGGAGCCCCAGTCCTTGTAGTGCAGGTCGACGCCGTCGGGCGTCCGGATGCTGGCCATGGCGTCAGCCTCCGATCTTGGCGGCGAGGCGAGCAACCAGCTCGCCTTGATGGCGCGCGCCGGCGAGCTCGATCTCCGAGGGCATGCGCGAGCCATCGGCGCCGGTGATCGTCGTTGCGCCATAAGGCGCGCCGCCGACGACCTGATCGATCGCCATCTGTCCCTGGTGGCTGTAGGGGAGCCCGACGATCACCATGCCGAAGTGCAGCAGGTTGGTGATGATCGAAAAGAGCGTCGTTTCCTGGCCGCCGTGCTGGGTGCCGGTCGAGGTGAAGGCCGAGCCCACCTTGCCGTTGAGGGCCCCACGGGCCCAGAGGCCGCCGGTCTGATCGAGAAACGCCGCCATCTGCCCGCTGATGCGGCCGTACCGGGTCCCGGTACCGACGATGATCGCGTCGTAGTTCTCGAGCTCGGCCACGGTAGCGACGGGGGCAGCCTGGTCGAGCTTGAAGTGATTGGCGCGCGCGACGTCTTCGGGAACGGTTTCCGGCACTCGCCGGATGTCGACCGTCGCGCCGGTGGTGCGTGCGCCTTCCGCGATGGCCTGGGCCATCGCTTCGATGTGCCCGTAGGCGGAGTAGTACAGCACCAGCACCTTGGCCATGTCGTTCGTCCTGTCGTCGAGAAAAGACCGGAAGGCCCGCCGTCGGGGAGTACAGACGGGCCACGCGCGGCTGCCCTGGGGGCCGCGGCCGGGGGGAAGGAAAACAGTCTCCCAATAGGACGACGATGCAGACTTGGACTTGCGTGCTTTTCGAGGGCGCTAGCGTGCCTGGGGTGCGGGCGTGCGAACTGCGATGCGGTCGCCCGCGGTGAGTCGATAGGTCAGGACAGCGGTCGCTAGCGCGAACGCGGCCCCGGCGGCGAGTGCGGACGACACCGACAGGTGATCCACCAGCAGGCCGCCGACCAGCGCGCCGACGCCGATGAACAACTGGGCGCTGGAGACGAACACGGAGGCGACGCTTTCGAGACGATCGGGCGCTGCGCTGAACATCCAGGTCTGCATGACGATCGGCAGCATGCCGAACGCGAGTCCCCACGCGACCACCATCGCGATGGCGGCAGGTGCGTTCGTGCCCAGCACCAAAAGTCCGACGATGGAGGCGCCCATCAAGGCAGCGGTGCCCACCAGCGCAGAGCGCGAGTTACGGCTCGCGGCCCAACCGCCCACCAGGTTTCCGACGAATCCAGCCAGGCCGTACGCCAGGAGAACACCGCTGATCTGCGCGATCGAGATGTCCGTGACGTCGTGGAGGAATGGGGTGATGTAGGTGTACGAGGCGAATTGCGCCACAAAGATCAGGGCAATCGCCACCAGGCCGATGCGGATGTTGCGAATGCGGACGGTGCCGGGGAGGGCGCGGAGGCCCGATTGCTGTTCGGGGCGAAGCTGTGGGAGCGAGCAGAGCAGGGCGGTGAGCACGATCAGCGAGATCGCCGCGGCCGCGAGGAACGATGCGCGCCAGCCCACTGCGCTGCCCAACAAGGCGCCTGCGGGGACGCCTGCGACGGTGCCGAGCGAGACCCCGGAAAAGATGAGGGAGGTGGCCTTGGCCCCACGCGCGTGGCCGACCAGTCGTGGCCCGAGAGAGCCACCGATCGTCCAGAAGCCGCCGACCGCGACGCCGAGGAGTGCGCGGCCGACCACGAGCGCGATGAGCCCGGAGGCGGTGGCGACGATGATGTTGGAGACGACGAGCAGGGCGACGAGCCCTACGAGCACCTTGCGTCGGTCGAGCGTGCCGGCCAGCGATGTCACGCCGAGCGCGGCGAGCGCAGCAATAAAGCCGGGGGTGGTCACCATGAGGCCGGCCTGGCCCTCGGTGATGCCGAGATCGCGTGCGATCTGCGGCAACAGCCCGACGGGCAGGAACTCGGCGGTCACGAGGGCGAAGGCGCCGATCGCGATGGACCCCACCGCCAGCCACGCGCGCGCCGGGGGAGCGGCCGGCGCAGAAGCGCCGGCGTTTGTCTGCATGTCCATGGAAGGGTCGATCGTCGGTTAAGCGAAGCGGACGACGTTGTGGCCGGGCAGAGCGCCACCGGGGAACTGCATGAGCGCGCCCCCAGTTGCCAGGTGCCCCATGTCGAGCCCGAGGAAGCCCAGCCGCTCGATCAACTTGCCGACCGTGCCCTTGGCGCGACTGTCGTCGCCCGAGTAGAAGAGCACGCGTCGACCGCCTTCCTGGGTGGGATCACCACCGAGCAGGTGCGGGGCCAGGTGATTGAACGCCTTGACCACGCGGGCCCCCGGCACGAGGTCGGAGAAGACTTCGGTCGAGGTGCGTCCGCCCAGGTTGAACGGCTTGAACGTCGGCGCCTCGATCGGGTTGTTTGCATCGACCACGATGCGTCCATTCCAGGGACCGAGGTCGGCCAATGCGGCCGACGTCTTCGACCAGTTGACCGCGACGATCACGACGTCGGCCGCGGCCGCCTGCTGGCGAGTCACCGGAACCACCCATGGGGCGAGCGATCGCTGGAGGTCGCGGAGCGAGTCCGGCCCACGGCTGTTGGCGATCGAGACTTCGATGTGGGCACGGGCAAAAGCCTGTGCCAGCGCGGTGCCGATCTGGCCGGCGCCAATGATTCCGATGCTCATGACATGCCTCCGTTAGGCCGTGAAGCCGCCGTCGACCAGGATGTCCGCGCCCGTGACGAGCGACGCGTCCGGGCTCGCGAGGAACGCCACCACGTTGGCGACTTCCTCAGCCTTGCCGTACCGACCGATCGCCATGCCAGGGCCGACGATCTTCGAGACCGGGCCGCCATCGGGGTTCATGTCCGTGTCCGTCGGACCCGGGTGAACCGTGTTGGCCGTGATGCCCAGCGGGCCGAGGTCACGCGAGAGGCTGCGGGTGAAGCCGGCCACCGCACCCTTCGTCAGGGTGTAGAGCGAGGCCGTGGGGAACGACGCGTAGCGGGTCATCGAGCTGCCGATGTGGATCACGCGGCCACCCGAGGTCATGCGACGTACGGCCTCCTGGGTAGCGACGAACACGCCGGTCACGTTCACCGCGATCATTCGCTCGTAGTCGGCCGGCGTGATGTCCTGGATCGGGCCGCCCAGCGCGATGCCGGCGTTGTTGACGAGGATGTCGAGCGAGCCGAAGGTCTCGTGTGCGACGGCGACGGCGACGCGGACGGCGTCGGCATTGCCCGAGTCGGCGTGGATGGCGACCGCGCGGCCGCCAGCGTCCTTGATGCTCTGGACGACGGCATCAGCTTTGTCCTTAGACGCGGAGTAGGTGATGGCGACGGCGGCACCGTCGGCGGCCAGGCGCTTGGCGATGGCGGCACCGATCGAGCGCGAACCGCCGGTAACGAGGGCGGCCTTGCCGGTGAGGGGCTTGTTTGACGTAGACATTTGAAGCGACTCCGTTGGTTGGGAGTCGTCATGATTCTCCTCTCGAGCTTGGATTATTAGTCGGAGGTAACTAGAATCATCTTCAACCAATCGTTGAAAGGTGCACCATGGAGACGTTGGCCAACCTCGAGTCCTTCGTCCGTAGCGCTGAGCTGGGAAGCTTCTCCGGCGCCGGCCGGCAGCTAGGTCTGACTGCATCAGCCATCAGTCGCAACGTCGCAATGCTCGAGCGCAACCTGGGCGTCCGGCTGTTTCATCGAAGCACGCGCCGATTGACGCTGACCGAGGCCGGCGAGCAGTTCCTGCAGGCGGTATCCGGCAATCTCGACGCGATCCAGGCTGCGATCGCCGAGGTGTCGCCTGCGCAAGGCGCGCCCAGCGGCATCCTCCGCGTGAGCATGGCACCGACTTTCGGCGCGGACTTCATTCTTCCGCTGCTCCCGGACTTCGTCTCGAAGTACCCACAGATCCGGCTGGATTGGCGGTTCGAAAACCGTCAGGTCGACCTGATCGGGGAGGGGATCGATGCGGCGATCGGTGGAGGTCTTGAACTCACGCCGGGCGTGGTGGCGCGAAAGCTCGCACCCGCGCACGTCGTCGCAGTCGCCTCGCCGGCGTATCTGGACGGCCGCCCCCTGCCGACGACCCCGGATAGTCTTCGCGAACTGCGAATGATCTCTATGCGTTCCACATCGACGGGACGCATCCGCCAATGGACGCTCAAGGGCCCCCGTGGGGCGGAGGCAGTCGCCGAGGGAGGCGACGCCATCGTCTTCAACGATCCCGAAGCGATGTGCCGCGCGGCCCTACTGGGCCTTGGCGTGGCACTCGTCGCCACGCCGCATGTGCTCGACCATCTCGAGACCGGCGCCTTGATTCGCGTGCTTCCGAACTGGCACGCCGACGCCGGATCAATCTCGCTGTATTACGCCAGCCGGGTGTTGCTGCCGGCCAAGACGCGCGTCTTCGTCGATCACGTCGTCGCGGGATTCGAGCGCCTGCAATGGGCAAAGCGATTCGACGCCGGCGCCAGTGCCTGACAGCCGCATCCTCAGGTGCGCGACATCGAGCGGGAGCGTGGCTCGTCCGCTTGCACCCCATGCCCGCCACCGCTGTGGCGCAGTGAATCCGCGAGGTGGCCGAGCATCATGCGCGCGATGCATAGCGCTTCAATGTCCCCGGCAAATGCTGCGTCCACCGCTGCCAACGTGACCTTTCGAAATTCGTCCATGAGTGCCCTCCATCGATGGGCACCACTGTAGCCAGTTCGGTTTTACGCACGTGTCGGCGCACGGCGACGCCATGTGTAGGAAATGCCTGATACAGCGGCATCCTGAGGGGAATGAAGCGCCAGCCACAGCACGCCTGTACTAGCGAAGGCCGTGGCGCGCGAAGACGCTGCCACATCGAAGCGCTGCCGCCGCACGACGCCATCGAACGTCGCCGGGGGCGCACCCGGGCCCAGGAGGGTCGCTAGACTCAGCTGTCGCCTTCAGGAGCAGCCCTCGGCATGTCGTGGATTCTCATTGCACTGGTGATCGTGGTCCTTTTCGCAGTCGCCGCTGCCGCGCTGCGAAAGCAGGTCCAGACCGGGGGTGTCGGCTTCCCGTATCGGGCGGCACCCAGACTCTTCTCTGCGGCCGAGCGCTCGTTCCTGGGCGTCCTCGACCAGGCGGTGGGCGCAGAGCACCGCGTGTTCGGAAAAGTGCGGGTCGCGGACGTCGCCACTATGGAGCCGGGGCTCAGCCGGTCAGCCCGGCAGGGCGCGCTGAACCGAATCGCGGCGAAGCACTTCGACTACGTCGTTTGCCGCGCATCCGATATGAGCATCGTCTGCGCCGTGGAACTCAACGACAAATCCCACCAGTCCAACCGGGCACGCGAGCGCGATGCGTTCATCGCCAAGCTGTGCGAGGTGATCGCCTTGCCGTTGCTGGTCGTGCCCGCGCAGACGGCGTACTCAGCCATCGATATCCGGGCCCGATTTCTGGCGACGATCAGCCCGCTTCCGCATGCAGGCGACGTTGTCACCTCCTCGCGGCTTCCCGCCACGCCGGGCGACCCCGGCGCAGCCCCATCAGACACCCAGGAGAAGCGCCGGTGACACTTCAGCTCGTCAATATCCATCAGAAGGGTAAGCAGGACGCCGAGTATGTCGAGCTCAAGGCCGTCGACGCCTGCAACCTGAAGGACTTCATCGTTTGCGATACGACGTATACGTCGGACACCACGATCTCCAACAGGTTCCGGCACACGTACTGGTTCCTACCCCAGCAGGTTGCCAAGGGCGACTACGTGTTCCTGCGCACGGGGAAGGGGACCAAGTCTTCCCATAAGAACCAGGCCGGAACGACGACCCACGTCATCTACTGGGGGTCGAACACCCCGATCTGGAACAACACAGGCGATGCGGCGATCCTGTTTGCCCTGAAGGGCTACAGCGTAAAAAAGGCCTGACAGAGCTCAGCCCTTGGGCGGCGGTTGCGCGACGCTGGAGGCGCCACGCCCGCCACTCGGCAGCCCATCAAGAACAGAGGTAGGAGTTCCGTATGCGAGTCAAAGGTCTCGATGACCTCAGCAAGCGACTGGGTGAGCTCGCGCAGAACGCGAAGGAGCTGGGGAATACCAAGTCCGCTTCGCTTACCGACATCCTCACACCGGAGTTTGTGAGCGAGCACACACGGTTCGCCGATGTGGGCGAATTCTTCGACGCCGGCGGATTTAACGTGTCGAGCCAGGAGGCGTTCGAAGCCGTCGACGAGGCGACGCTCGATCAATTCGTGCGGGCGGAGACGACATTCGCGTCGTGGCGCGAGATGCTGAATGCCGCCGGCGCCGCCTGGGCGCGTCGAAAGCTCGGTCTATAGCGCTGCTAGACGGCCTGCCGCCTCGCGCTTGCCGATGCCACGCAAGGCGGCGAGGGCGGAACGCTGGGCCGGGGCGGGCAGGGTCTTGCCGGCTTCCCAGTTGTAGACCGACTGCGCGCTCGCACCAGCCAGGCGACCGAAATCAGCTGCCGACAGGCCTAGTCGGGCACGGAGCGATTTGAGTCCGCGAGCCTGGAAGCGGGCAGGCTTTTCAGGATCCGACGATGCAGCAGGCTTCCGCGCCGATGACGAGGCGGCCCGGAGGTCCCGCCGAAGGTCGGCGATTTCACGCTTGAGGCGTGCCAGGTCGCGGCGCTGCGACGCGTTGACCTTCTTCAGGGGATCGACCACTGCCTTGATTTCGCGACGCGCGAGCCGCGCGATCTCGCCTTTAAGCACAGTTCCTAGATTCGGCATGCTAAAACCCACGTGGGAATTGGACAGTCTAGTGCGATTGCAGCAGCATCACCTGCACCGTGCCGGCCGCGTCGGCGGCGCAATTCCCAGGCCGCCGGGCTGGGGCAGGCAATCTTGCCGTCGCTCGGGCAACACCATTGGTCGACTAGCCGTGGAGCAGCATGGGCATCTACCTGATCTCAAGCGACGGCCGTCGACACCTGCTCGAATTCCTGCGCAACCTGACGCCGCAGGTCTTGCTCCTGTCGACTGCCATCATCCTTTACGCCTTGTGGCAGAAGTCGAGCGGAAATCATCACCTGCTCGCATTCTCCATTGGGACGGGAATTATCTGTCTGCTCGCGGCATGCGCAAACGCCGAGAACTTTCTCGATAACGCGTTCAGCGAGGCCGCTGCTATCGCTGCGGAGCGAGACCGCCTCAAGGAGCACGAGCCTGGACGGCGCGCGCGACTTGCCCAAGTTGTTCGATACATCTGGCGCTATAAGCGCGTGACGTTCTTCGAGCTTCTGATCTCGGCGGTCGTTCTCTATGCGGCCCTCTATTCGGTGTTCATTGCCGCTCTGTTCACTGCAATACGGGCCGTCGCGTAGGCGATTCGCTGCAAACTGGTCCACTGGGGATAATGGCTTCACCGAATTCGGATCAACCTCTACCGGTGGGAGAAATCCCGATGTGCTACTCCGCGATGGTCCGGGCCGAGCACCGGGACTACGAACGCCTGTTCAATGCGAAGATCTCGATCGACGACTACGTCCGCCTCTTCTGGGAGCGCAGCCAAGGGGCGCCTCACAAGACGCCTAAGGCCATGGACGACGCATTCATGTCGCCGCGTAACGACGCCGAGCGCAAGATCCGCGATCTGATCAGCGCGCACCGTGAACAGGAGGCGCACCGCCTGCAGCAGGAGTTATTCGCCCAGAGCAAGCGTCTCGCCGATGCCCAGCGCAAGCAGCAGGCCAAAGTCACCAAGTCAGCGTCAGAAAGCGCCCGCATCGCCGCGGACAAGATTGCTCGCGCCAAGACCCGGTTGGCGGACCTCGAGCGGACCGCGGCCAAGGAGGGTGATGCCCGAATCTACCCCGGGGTATATGCCCCTGTGCTGGTGGTCGAAGATGGCGAGCGGGTCATCAAGCCGATGCGTTATCAATGCCGCCCGTGCGGAAAGCCCGCCGCCTATGACCGCAAGTACCCGGGCACCTACAACGCGCGCCGGGACAACCTCGAAGGGTTCTGGCGCGGCCAGTTCGGCCTAACCCACGGAATCGTGCTGGCCACGGCCTTCTACGAGCATGTGGCCCGGCACGCTGTCGAGGGGCGCGAGCTCAGGGAAGGGGAGGTCGAAGAGAGCATCGTCCTCGAGTTCCGGCCGCGACCGCGACACGACATGCTCGTCGCGTGCCTCTGGTCGAAGTGGTCGGCGCCTGGTGAGCCGGACCTGCTGTCTTTCGCCGCGATAACCGACGACCCTCCACCCGAGGTTGCGGCGGCAGGCCACGACCGCTGCATCATTCCGATCAAGCCGGAGAATCTCGACGATTGGCTCCGACCATCGAACCGGCTTGATGACCAGTACGCGATCCTCGACGATCGCGACCGTCCCTTCTACGAGCACCGAATGGCAGCGTGAGGCCACACAGGGGACATGCGTCGCGTGCGTCTCCGCTCACAGTGCCGAGAGGTACCGAGAGCGGCAGGTACTGTGACGGATTGCATCTGTCAGGACAAAACAACCACTAGACGATCGAAAGGGTCTCCGTCTCCGGGAATATCCCCCCAAGGGCGAAGGGCGCTTGCCCCGGCAAAGTAACGACGGAATGCCGGTGCACACCAGGTGCGACATTCGATAGCTCCCCGGTCAACGAGCCTTGACCGTCGCTGACGGCTTCAACGTAATGATCGCCCCGCTGGAAAACGTACACGGCATCAAGCTTAGCGATCTGCGCCTCTTGATTGTCAACCAGCGCCGTCTCCACCTGCTTATGGGTGAATTCGCCAAAGCCCGCGTTGAAGCGGTAGCCGCGTCCCGCAGGCACGCCTGCGAAGAACGCGGAATTGCCTGCGAACTGGACACTGTTTATGACCCGCGCGCCAGCACTATTGATGACCGCGACGGGCTGATGAATGACAAGCGCGTCGAAACCTGCGTTCTGCCCACTTAACGCCTCGTCGGCAAACTCTTTGAGCCTCTGGATCTTAGCGCTCGTGTGAACTCGCATATAAACAACTCGAAGCGCGTCTCCACAGTGGGTTGCCGCGTTGAGTAGGCTCTTCCCTGCGCTACGCAAATTGGATTGAAACCGAGTCTGCTCCGTGCCGGATTCGGGACACACCACGACCATGTCGAATGACGCGAAGTGGGGCGAAAGCGACGCGCCCGCCACATATACCTCGCGAATAGTCACAAGAACCTGGTCGTTGAGCAAAGAAAAAATGCCAAGCGATCGACCCAAAACACGGGTCTCTTTCACCAATCGATTGATGTCTTCTGGTGCCGCAGTGGACAGGAACTGGCAGAAGATCGAGCGATTCAATCTCCGCTCCGCAAAATGCCGCTTGAGCTCGCGATACGCGACAGTGCAGCTGCGCTGGAAAGCCCGCTCAGCCGCTGACTCGTCGTGTCGCTTTACTGAAACGACGTGCTCAATCCCATCGGCGAACTGCACCCTTGCATCGAATCCCGGCTGTTTGTGCGGCGCCGGGACGAGGCGGCCGGTAGCGGGCTTCAGGTTTGCGCAAACCAGAATCTCGGTGACATGGCCGCCACGATCCTTCTCCTTTCGGACTTCCTTGATGGTCTCGCTAAGCCAGCCCGCATGGTGCTTGCGCAGTTTATAGATCGCCTTGCCTAACGTGACGAGCTCCAAGGTCGCCAACGGATCCCTTCTTTGCCAAACGCGCTGCAGGGCATGTTCCGGTGTTCGATCGAGCCATAACGGGTTGAAGGCTTCGGACACCGAGTTGATATATTCACGCGCCTGCTCCTCCGCCATTGGGCTTAGGTGATCAAATCGCCGGGGTCTGGGCACACTCACGACACGCTGCTTCCTTACCTGTGAGACATCGACTGGATGATCATTTCCACATTTGCAGAAGCAGCTGCGGTAACGGATCGCTTAATCGCCATTCTGGCGCAGAACGGTGTCACGCCTGCGATGGGCGCGCGCGTGGAATCGGAGTTGCTCTCTCCGCTTGAGGTGATGGAGCTCGCGCGGCGTAAACGGCCGCAGGATCTGCCAGTCAATTTGCTCGCCGCTGCTGGCGGCATGTACGACTTGGCAGCGAAGATCGTTGCCATTTCGCAGGAACCCGAATTCAAATCATTCAAACCCCATCTCGAACTCTTCGCCAAGCCCGCGCTGTACACCTCTGCACTGCAGTCAGCAGCCGGACATCCGAGCGACGACGCCGGCCGAAAGCTCGTCGAGCTGTACGTTGGCGCGCTGGCAATTCATTTCGCGCACGATGTGACTTTGGATCACCCCGTCTCGTCAGCGGGCGATAACCCGGATGTCATGTGCACCACCGAGGAGGAGAATGGCAATCGCGTCAGGTGGGCGATTGCGATCAAGAATATCTCGTCCCGTGTAGGCCAGACGATTTTCGACAACGTAAGAAGGGCTTCCGAGCAGATCAATGCAGCGACCTGCTCGGCGGATCGCGGCATCGTGTTATTGGCTGCCCGCGGATCGATTGACCACGAGCGTTTGTGGGCGGCACCATTTCCCACAGTTCTGGCGGCGAGGGACGCACTCTCGCAGGAACTGCGCGGCTTGGCGGCCCTCGCGGACAAAGATCGCTTGCAAGAGGATTGGGAAGCGGCGTTTGTGGGCAAGACGTCGCCCTTGTTCCTGCTCACCGCTCAAGCGGTCGTGAGAGTGGAATCCGAGTCCGGACCAGTGCCCACGATTCTGAAGATGGCCCTCGAGCACAATCCCCTAGAGCGGCCCGACCCGCAGGCCTTGATGTTCGCCCGATGCCTCAACGAGTTCATGCAGACCGTTGTGAAAGGCATTCCTGGCTCGGTAGGCAAGTTCCCTGAGTAATTTCTGGAGGCCGCACTAGTGACTCAGCGGGCACCTCGAGGTGACGTCGGGCGAGCGTTGGTCGTCCGCCAGAAGGTCTAGCTTCCTATTGTCACTTCAACTTTCGCGGTTCCCAGCTGCCCATTTCAGCCGGTCAGGGAAGCCGCTCACGCCGCCCACGACCCTCGCTTTGGGTCGGTCGCGAACGTCCGCTGATCGGCCTAGGTAGGCTGTTCGGCCCGGAACTTGGCTGTGACGGAGCGGTATTGGCGCACGCCGCTCCGCCGGCTGTGTGGCGACTTCTTTTGAAGTCAGCTCATGCCTATCTCGCTACCTAAGGTAACTGCCCGTCGGAGCCGGGCACTTCGACCACCAGGTTTGGGTTGAAGTTTTGATTTTCTGGTGAGCCGTTGCGTTGCGGATAGCCTCTCGGATTGCAGACGACCCGGCAGCCGCCAAGCAGATAGTCGAACGAGTCATGCATGTGGCCGTGGATCCACACGTCGGCCTGCGCTACGAGCTCGTCCAGATCAGATGCAAAAGCCGCGGACAACAAGTCGTCCCGGTAGCGTGGCGCCACAGAGGACGGCGACGGTGCCATGTGGGTAATGACGACAGTCGGGCCGGGGAATGGCGTAGCGAGCCGCTGTCGCAGCCACGATGCATGATCCTCATGCCAAGTGGCGGTGTCTGTCGGGTGCAGAGTGCGCCCGCCGGAGCTTGCAACCCGGATCAGACGAAAGTCACTGATGGCCCGTAGACAGGCGGACATGGCTTCGTGGCGCCTGTCCCCGCCGAAGAGCGCGAAGTCCGTCCAGAGCGTGCAGCCAAGGAACCGGACACCCGCAATGACGAGCTCCCGTCTTTGGAGGTACTCGACCGATGGCGAAGCCGCGCAGGCCTTGGCGATCTGGCGTTCGACATCGTCGATGCGTCCGCAATAGCCCTCGTGATTGCCGGCAACATAGAGCGTCGGAATGCCGCGGAAGGTCCGCTCTGCCCAGGCCACCGAGCCAGCATCCGCATCGATGTCTCCTGCCAGGATTACGACGTCAGGACGACTAACCGACAGGTCGATCCCGACCGGCATCTCACCCCACACCTCGCGATGCAGGTCAGACAGGATGAGCAGGCGCATCGAGGACGGGTGGGGCATGTGGGCCTGCTGCGGAGAAGGCGTTCCACGGGGGGGGCTGCACACTCGATCAGGATTATTGATCGCCCGCCCGGGACGGTGGAATGGCCTCGTCCGCTGTGCGGCCAGTGGGCCCTGGGGATCGGCCTCCATTGATACGAACGTCCGGCCGCGCGGCCGGTCGCCCCGGACGGTCGCGATCTCGAACATGGTGTTCCAATCGGAAGAGTGATGGGGGCAGTCGTCATCCCCAGACCGAGTCAACTCCCCATGCGAGTGCCGACATGCGCGCCGTGACCTACTCCGAAACCGGACCTGCCAGCCAGGTACTGAAGCTCGTCGACCTTCCGGAGCCCCGCCCGGGTCCGGGTGAGGTCCGCGTCCGCCTCCACTGGTCCGGGGTAAACCCGTCTGACGTGAAGTCCCGCGCCGGCACCCGAAGCCGCGTGATGCCATTCCCCAGCGTAATACCGCACAGCGATGGGGCTGGCGTCATCGATGAGGTGGGCGAGGGGATCGACGCCGCCCGCGTCGGGCAGCGGGTCTGGACCTGGAACGCCGCTTTCGGGCGCGCCCACGGGACTGCTGCCGAGTGGGTCACGCTGCCCTCAAGCCAAGCCGTCCAACTGCCAGAGGGAGTGGACCTCGCGGTCGGAGCGCTCCTGGGCATTCCTGCACTGACGGCGTACCAAGCGGTCCACCTCGGGGGTGGCGTCAAGGGCAAGCGGGTGCTGGTCGCCGGCGGCGCCGGTGCAGTCGGCCACTACGCCATCCAGCTCGCGCGACTGGCCGGTGCGCATCAGATCCTGACGACCGTCAGCAGCGACGAGAAGGCGCAGCTCGCGGCGTCGGCCGGCGCCGACGCCTGTATCAACTACCGGCAGGAGGACGTGGCGGCCCGCGTTGCCGAGCTCACCGAAGGCAGTGGAGTCGACCGGATCATTGAGGTCGATTTCAGCATGAACTCGGCGCTCGACTTCTCGATCGTGGCGGCAAACGGTGACATCGTGGTCTATGGCAGCGGCGCCCCGGACTGCGTCGTCCCGTTCGGACCCGCGATCATGAAGAACGTGACGGTTCGCTTCTTCGTGGTCTACAACCTTCCCTCCACGGATCGTGCGAGCGCGGAGACCGAGCTGGCCCGGCTTCTGGCCAGCGACGCACTGCAGCACAACATCGCGGCCCGCTACAGCCTCGACGACATCGTCGCAGCCCATGACGCTGTGGAGTTAGGTCGGGTCAACGGCAACGTCATCGTGTCCCTCCTCAACGGGTAGGCCGAGGGCTAGCCCGGACTCGTACCAGGAGGGACGCCCCGTCCGAGTCTCGCGACTCAGATCGAGAACCACTACGGCAGAATCGAAGCGTGAGCGCCGCGGTGCGAGGCCCGACCGGTTCTCGCGTACGGCTGCCGAGAATTGGAAGGGCACTACGATGACGACGGACAGGTGGATTGGGACGTGGTGGCGATCTGACCAGCCGGAAGATCAGGCCCATGGCGAGCTGACTTGGACCGAGCGAGCGCGCCTGGAAATCCATCCCGGCCTGGCGCACGTGCCCATGCAGATTCGCGGCGACGAGGTACATCGGTATCCCGCGATCCACGGACTCACGGCCGACGGCAAGCAGGTCACATTGCTCGACTGCATGAGCGTGCGCCGCAACATTGGGATGATCCCTGTCCTAGGCGTTCAGTCGGAGGTGATTGCATCCAACTGCCTGTTGATTGGTGCACATCTCGAGCCGGACGTGCTTTTCGAAGAGGCGCGATTCGAGGTGCCCGGCTTGGAGCAGTGGTTGCCGCAGGCACATCTGGATCAAACGTTCATTGGCGCTGAAGGCGGTTTTGAATGCTCGGTCCGGGTCAACGCGCCGCCCGACGAGCAGGTCGAGGTTCCCGGTGTCGGCACCGTGAGTTGGAAGGTCCATCGCCACCTGTCGGGAATACAGGTTCCTGTCGCCACGATTCGAACGAGCACGCATATCGGTCTCCGGCCTGCCGAGCCGGAAAACTTGGAGTGGTACCTCACGCAGTGGAATCGAATCGCCACGCTGCTGACGTTTGCATGGGGTTCGATGGTCGGCAGCCGCGCCGTGGTCGCGAAAGGCGATGGCACGCCCGTCGAGATCCGGGTGAAGCTAAGTGAGTCGGGTCCGTGCCCGCACGCCCATCGGAACGAGTTCTTTCTGCCCAAGTCCGCGCCGGACTTCGATTTCAATGCTGTGCTCCAGTCATGGCTGCAGCGAGATGCGGTCGTCGACATGCCCGCGAGACTGGCGCGCAGCGTGCTCTCTGCCGAGCACGGCTGGGTGCATACCGAGTTCCTGTCCCTGATGCAGGCGCTGGAGGGCTTCCACCGCGCGCTCTATCCGGGTAGCTACATGGCGGAGCAGGACTATCAGGAAGACTGCGACGCAATGATTCGCGCCATGCCTGCGCGCATTGCCGGCGACCATCGGACGTCGCTGAAGAATCGCCTTCGCTACGGAAACCAGATCTCGCTGCGCAGGCGGCTCAAGGACTTATGTGACTCGTTGCCGCCAGATGTCCTCAAGCTGGTCCTCGGCGGCAGGACCGCGCCACCTCCACGCTGGGTGACCACGCGCAACTACTACACCCACTGGGACGAGGAGTCGCGCGCCGACATCCTGGACGACCAGGAGCTCGCCGCCGCCTGCCTAAGGCTTCGGGTTTTGCTCTCTGTGCTCTACCTCCATTACGCCGAGGTGCCGGAAGGCGTCTTGATCAAGGCCCTCTGCGGTACCTCTCCGCTGGCGCAGCACCTCATCCACCTCAACTCGATCGAGATTCGCCGGCGGGACCCGACATCACGGGCGGGGGTGCTCGCGGAAATCACCCCCGCCCACTCCGGGCAGGCTCCCGCGGACGAGAGCGACGCGGAGTCGGCAGACCCGACCGCGTAGCTGGCGCGAGCCACAGGCGACCGGGCGTCCTCGATCTATCGCCGCGTGGCCTCTCGGCCATCTCGCAGCAGCTAGAAGTCAGTCGGACCCCGCCGGCCGTTCTGCCCGAGCCAGCCTCTCGCTGGCGATCGGAGGCCACCCTCCGGCCATCGCTTTGTAGAGGTTCACGCTGGCGACCAGAGCGCGCGTTCGTTCCTGGACCTCGGCCTGCTCGAACTCGAGGCGCTCGCGGTCGGCCTCGAGCACTTCCAACAGCCCGGTCGCGCCGGCCTCATAGCGCATGCGGGCCAGGCCCGCCGCCTGGCGGCTCGACGCGGCCACGTCGCGGAGCAAGCGGGCCGAGTGTTTCGCAGCCAGGGAACGGACCAGCGCCGACTCCGTGTCCTCGAGAGCGAGCAGGACCGTCTCCTGGTAGTCGGACAGGGCACCCTCGGCGGCCGCCTCGCTGGCGCGGATCCGAGCCCGTACCCGCCCGACATCCAGAAACGTCCAATCGATACCCAGAAACGCACCACGTCGCTCCGCAGCGCCCTCGAAAAGTCCCCCGCTCGTGGGGGAAAGAGTCCCCAGCAGCCCGCCGAGCGTGAGGCGCGGAAAGAGATCGGCAGTCTGCACGCCCACCTCCGCCGTCGAGGTGTGAAGGCGATGCTCCGCGGCAGAGACGTCGGGGCGCCGACGGATCACCGCGGCCGGCGTCGCGAGCGCGATGTCGGGCGCATCGGGCAGATCCGCTGCCGAATCGAGAGATGTGGGGTAATGCTCGGGCGAGTGGCCGGCCAGCACCGCGAGCCGGTACCGCGCCGCGGCGGCCTCCGCCTTGAGACCCGGGACCTGAGCCTGGGTGCTACCGAGCAGGGCACGCGAGCGTGCGGCATCGAACTCCGTGGCAATGCCTCCGCGCAGGCGAGCCTCGACCAGCTTGAGCGTGTCAGCCTGGTTCCCGGCGTTCTCCTCAGCGACCTTGATCCGGCGTTGCAGCGAACGCAGCTCGAAATACGTGCGGCAGACCTCGGCGACGACGAGCACCTGGAGCGCAGCGAGGTCTGCTTCAGCAGCCGCAGCGCGCGCGTTCCCGGCCTCGGCGCGCCGCTTCAGGCGCCCGAATAGATCGAGCTCCCACGAGGCGACCACCTCGGCGCCGTATTCCTGCGTGGCGGCCTGCGAGCGCGTGCTGGCGCCTGGTGCCGGCCCCTGCGACTCAGAGACCGAAGCGCCAGCACGGACCGACGGCAGACGCTCGAGCGAAGAAAGACGAGCGAGTGCGCGCGTTTGATTGACGGCCGCGAGCGCAGTGCGGATGTCATGGTTCTCGCGCAGTGACGCCTCGACGAGCGAGGTGAGCACGGGGTCGCCGAACGCCGACCAGAACGCCGGGTCCTGTTGTGCTCCATCTGGCAGTTCTTCCAGCCCGGCGGACGCTCGGGAGCCGAATTCCTCCGGCAGGGTAAGGGTCGGCCTGACGAAGTCGGGGCCTACGGCACAGCCTGCGAGCACCTGCACGGCAAGCGCGGCGGCCAGGGCAGCCGACAGGTTGCGAGGAAGGAAAGCGGCCATGGTCCACCTCTATGCAGAAGGCTGGGGGAGGGCAGTGGCGTCCGGCGGCGCCTGCTCGGCGGAGCTCTCAGTGGTAGCGGCTTCGCGCGCACGGCGGGTCACGAGCATTCGGAGTGCGACGTAGAACACCGGGGTCAGAAACAGCCCGAACAGCGTCACGCCGACCATTCCCGCGAACACCGTGATGCCGGTCGCCGAGCGGACTTCGCTTCCCGCGCCGCTGGCCAGCACGAGCGGGATGGTTCCGGCGACGAAGGCGATCGATGTCATCACGATCGGGCGAAGGCGCAGGCGACAAGCCTCGAGGGCTGCATCGATCGTCGCCCAGCCCTTGAGCTCGAGCTCTCGAGCGAACTCGACGATGAGGATTGCGTTCTTGCATGCCAGTCCCATCAGCACCACCAGGCCGACCTGGACGAAGACATTGTTGTCGCCGTCGGTCAGCCACACCCCGACTAGCGCCGAGAGCAGGGTCATCGGCACGATCAGGATGACCGCGAGCGGGAGGCTCCAGCTCTCGTAGAGCGCGGCGAGTACCAGGAAGGCGAGCAGCACGGCGAGCGGAAAGACGATGAGGGCGGCATTGCCCTGCGTCGCCTGTTGATAGCTCAGGTCGGTCCACTCCACCGTCATGCCTTGGGGCAGGACGTTCGGTGCCATCTTCCCGAGCAGTTGCATCGCCTCGACCGAGGACAGCACGGCCGGGTCCGCGCCGCCGATCAGATCTGCTGCGGGATAGCCGTTGTAGCGGATGACCGGATCCGGCCCGAAGGTCTCGCCGATGCGGACGACCGATCCGATGGGCACCATGTGCCCGGCCGCATTGCGTGCGCGCAGGTTCGCGACGTCCTCGATCTCATCGCGGAACTGGAAGTCAGCCTGGGCGATGACCTGGTAGGTACGCCCGAATTGGTTGTAGTCGTTGACGTACGACGATCCGAGGTAGGTCTGCAGCGTGTCGAAGACCTCGGTCAGGGGCACCCCTTGCGCCTTCGCCTTCGTCCGGTCCACGTCCGCGCGCAGCTGGGGGACGTTGGCCTGGTATGTGGAAATCGGGAACGACATGCCCGGCGTCTTGGCGATCTCGCCGGACATCGCGTTGACTGCCGACTGAAGCTGCCCGTAGCCAAGCCCGGTCCGATCCTGGATGAAGAGCGAATAGCCCGATCCCTGCCCGAGACCCAGGATCGGCGGCGGCATGAAGGCAAATGCGAGGCCTTCCTTGATGCCGCCGATCTTGCTGTTGATTTCCGCGGTGATCTCAGCCGCCGTCTTGTCGCGGTCGGCAAAGTCTTCGAGCGGGAAGAAGATCGATCCGGTATTGGGTGTATTCGTGAACTGGAGGGTGTTGAGGCCCGGGAACGCCACCGTGTTCTTGACGCCATCGGTTTCGAGCGCGATCTCGGCGATGCGGCGAATCACCGCGTCCGTCCGATCGAGCGACGCGCCTTCCGGAAGCTTCACACCGCCCACGAGGTAGAGCTTGTCCTGCGTCGGAATGAACCCGCCCGGCACGATCCGGAACATCAAGCCGGCCGCGACCAGAAGCACGGCGTAGACCGCGAACACAAGGCCACGGCGGGTGAGCGTGCCGGCGACCGACCGCTGGTAGCGCTCGGCGGAGCTCAGGAAAAAGCGATTGAAGGGGCGAAAAAGCCAGCCAAAACCCTTTTCGATCCAGCGGGAGAGGCGATCCTTGGGTGCGTCATGCGGCTTGAGCAGCTTCGCGGCCAACGCAGGGGAGAGGGTGAGGGAATTGATCGCCGAGATCACCGTCGAGATTGCGATCGTCACTGCGAACTGCTTGTAGAACTGGCCGGTCACACCGGACAGGAAGGCCATGGGGACGAACACCGCGCACAGCACCAGCGCAATGGCGACGATCGGACCTGAGACCTCGCTCATCGCCCGATGGGCGGCTTCGATCGGCGTGTGGCCCTCCTCGATGTTTCGCTCGACGTTCTCGACGACCACGATCGCGTCGTCGACTACGATTCCGATCGCAAGCACCATGCCAAACAGCGTCAGCGTATTGATCGAGAAACCTAGGAGGTAAAGGGCCGCGAATGTCCCGACGATCGAGACCGGGACGGCGAGCAGCGGAATGATCGATGCGCGCCATGTCTGCAGGAACAGGATCACGACCAGGACGACGAGGACCACGGCTTCCAGCAGCGTCGTCACCACCGCGCGGATCGATTCGCGGACGAAGATTGTCGGGTCGTAGACGATCTCGTAGCTGAGGCCGGACGGGAACTGCCTGGACAGCTCGGCCACCTTGGCGCGAACCGCATCGGACAGCTGGATCGCATTGGCGCCTGGCGACTGGAAGATCGCGAGCGCGACCGCATCCTTGTTATCGAGCTGGGCGCGCAGCGTGTAGTTGCCGCCACCGAGTTCGACGCGGGCGATGTCGGACAGGCGCACCACCTCGCCATCGGCGCCGCTCTTGACCACGATCTGGCCGAACTCTTCCTGGCTCTGCAGGCGACCCTGCGCGTTGATGGACAAGAGCAGGTTCGAATCGGTCGGCGTCGGTTCGGCGCCCAGCTGTCCCGCCGAGACCTGTACGTTTTGCTCTCGGATGGCGCGCACGATGTCGGATGCCGTCAGCCCACGCGAAGCCGCACGGTTCGGGTCGATCCACACGCGCATGGCGTAGTCACCCGGCCCGAAGAGCGTCGCCTGCCCGACGCCGGGCAGGCGAGCGAGCTCGTCCTTGATCCGGAGCGTGGCGTAGTTGCGCAGGTAGAGCGAGTCGTATTTGCCGTGCGGCGACGTCAGGTGCACCAGCATCGTCAGCGTGGGCGACTGCTTCTGGGTCGTCACGCCCTGGCGGCGCACGTCCTCAGGCAGGCGAGCCAGCGCCTGACTCACCCGGTTCTGTACCTGCACCTGCGCCTGGTCGGGATCCGTGCCGGGACGGAAGGTCAGGGTGGTCACGAGCACGCCGTCGCTGCCGGCGACGGACTTCATGTACATCATGTTCTCGACGCCGGTGATCGCCTCCTCGAGAGGCGTCGCCACCGTCTCGGCAATCACCTTGGGATTGGCACCCGGGTAGATCGCCCTGACCTGGACCGTAGGTGGCACGACCTCGGGGTACTCGCTGATCGGCAGGAGCGGGATCGCGATGAGACCGGCCGCAAAGATCACGATCGAGAGAACCGCGGCGAAGATCGGGCGGTCGATGAAGAAGCGTGAGAAGTCCATGGTGCGCTCCAGCTCGAAGGCAGGGCGGCGCGTCAGCGCGCCAGACGGGCGAGCGGGCGGGCGCCGCCCATCGGAACGACGTCGGGATCTACCGCCATGCCGGGTGCGAAGACGCGTTGGACGCCCTCGACGATCACGCGGTCGCCGGCTCGCAAGCCGTCGACGACGCGCAGCCCCTCGTAGGCGCGCCCGACGGTGATGTCCTTGCGCACTGCGACGTTTTGAGGCCCGAGCACGTAGACGTACTTGCGGTCTTGATCCGTCAGGATTGCGCGGTCGCTCACCAGCAGCACAGGCTGGGGCTTGCGACGCTGCAGCTGGACGCGTGCGAACAGCCCGGGAACGATCGCGCCGTCCGGATTGGGCACGACAGCCCGTGCGCGGATGGTTCCGGTATTGGGGTCGAGCTGGTTGTCGATGAAGTCGACACGGCCTGTGTGGTGATAGCCCGTGTCATTGGCCAGGCCGATGCGAATGTTGATCGGGTCGCCGTCGACGGTCGCGGCGGTGCCATAGCCGAGGAATGCCCGCTCGTCGGCCTCGAAGTAGACGTGGACGGGGTCGGACGAGACGACGGTCGTCAGCAGGGTTACGTCCGCCTGCGCCAGGTCGCCTGGGGTGACCAATGCCCGGCCAGCACGACCGGAGATCGGCGAAAGGACGCGGCTGTACTGCAGCTCCAAGCGGGCCGCAGCCACCGCCGCCTGCGCGGCCTGGACGCCTGCCGCGCCCTGCGCAGCGGACGCACGCCGGGCTTCGAACTCCTCCTGAGAGATCGCCTTCGCGTCGATCAGGGTCTGCGCCCGCCTGTTCTGCGCCTGCGCTAACTGGGCCTCGCTGCGCGCGCGCGCCAAGTCGGCGACCGCCCGATTCAGGTTGGCCTGATGCCGCCGCGGATCGATCACGAACAGCAGGTCACCCCGCCGAACGAACGCACCCTCCTGATAGGCGACCCGCACGACGTGGCCGGTGACTCGGGGTCGCAACTCGACGCTGTCCACCGCCGCGACACGGCCGGTGTAGCTATCCCAGTGACGCACTTCTTGCGCCAACACCTTGGCGACGCTGACCTTCGGCGGCGGCGGCGCACCGCCGGAAGGGGCTGCCTCGGATCCACAGCCGGCGAGGGCCAGCAGCGAGGCGAGGAGGGCCGGAAAGGCGAGGTCTAGTTGGCGGCGTCCCATGATGGCTTCCCGTCAGGCTCTTCAGGCAGCATCGAGCGCAGCAGGGCGCGCGCTCGTTCGAGGTCCAGACGCGACATGCGTGGCGTCTTGTCAGGACTCGATTGCACTGAATCGACGGGAAGCGGGCTAGTACGAGAAAGCTGTTCTTCAACCGCTTGGAAGATGGCGTACTCCGGCCGCGCTGGCGGAAGCGCGGGATCGAGCGCCGTGGCCACGGCGAGA
>Ga0233425_10002118_pt1 | contig 40511 bp, 29 predicted proteins | sample Watercolumn_Towu_2_FD_181712 | JGI IMG/M metagenome (GOLD analysis project Ga0233425, IMG submission 181712) | Freshwater microbial communities from Lake Towuti, South Sulawesi, Indonesia - Watercolumn_Towuti2014_140_MG | ecosystem: Environmental > Aquatic > Freshwater > Lake | place...
CTGGTTGACGGTCGGTTGTTCCTCATGTTCGTCACGGAGTACCTGTTGCCGGGTGACAACCAGTTCCATCGGCAGGACGACACGCTCGGCGTCCGGATGTTCCACTTCAAGCCCGATGGCTACTGCGAGCTGCGGACGTCGTTGACCGGAGCACCGGATGACACGGTGGAGGAGTTCTCGGGGGTGGATGTGTCGTCGCACTGGATCGACGCCCTGGAGTGGGGCGACTGGGACCGGGTGGGGTACTACAAACGCATGAGCGAATCCGTCAGCAGCTCGCCGAACCGCTACCTGTACGGCTGGACGTGGAACAAGTTTCCCGACATGCGTCGCCCCGTGAAGCCGATGACGGAAGCTCAGGCACGGAAGGTGTGGGATGAGAAGGGTGTCCAGTTTTCGGTGAGCGCGGGGCCCGATCTTGAGCCAGGCAGGGTGCCGGACTACACACTTGCGGTGGGGTACGCCGGTGAGAGCGCAACCGTGGAGCGGTACGACGCTCAGGGCTCCATTCAGGTGATCATGAACTACGACCTGGTCGACGGGCGCCTATTCCTCGCGAACGTCACGGAGTACCTGTTGCCCGAGGACGGGAAATTCCACCGGCAAGATGACACTTTGGGTGTTCGGAAGTACTTGTTCAAGCCGGACGGGCACTGTCGGCTGCGGACGTCGTTGACGGCGGCTCCGGAGGACACGGTGGAGGAGTTTTCGGGGGTGGATGTGTCGTCGCACTGGATCGACGCGCTGGAGTGGGGCGACTGGGACCGGGTGGGCTACTACAACGCATGAGCGAATCCGTCAGCAGCTCGCCGAACCGGTACCTGTACGGCTGGTCTTGGAACAGCCTTCCTGACTGCCGATTCCCTGTCGACGAAATGACTGAGGCCCAAGCGCGGAAGGTGTGGGACGAGAAGGGTGTGCAGTTCTCGGTAAGCGCGGGTCCGGGCCTGGAACCTGGGCGGGTGCCGGACTACACCCTGGCGGTGGGGTATGCCGGTGAGACTGCCACCGTGGAGAGGTACGACGCTCAGGGGTCGATTGGGGTGATCCTGCACTATCGGCTGGTTGACGGTCGGTTGTTCCTCATGTTCGTCACGGAGTACCTGCTGCCCGATGACGGTGAGTTCCACGATCAGGACGACACGCTCGGGGTCCGGATGTTCCACTTCAAGCCCGATGGCTACTGCGAGCTGCGCACCTCGGTGACGGCGGCTCCGGAGGACACGGTGGAGGAGTTTTCGGGGGTGGATGTGTCGTCGCACTGGATCGACGCGCTGGAGTGGGGCGACTGGGACCGGGTCGGTTACTACAACGCATGAAGCCCGACCGGCCGGGGCCCCCGGGGCTCACCCCGGCGACCTGCGCGGGCGACGCCGCCACCATGACGGCCACGCGGCATACCCTCAGACCTGCGGGCTAGGGTGAGCGTCGGCACTCCCCGCAACCAGAAGGAGCCGTGTGGACCCCAAGGTCATCGCCGGACGCTATGAGGTGATCCGGCCCATCGGCAGTGGCGGCATGGGCACGGTCTGGCTGTGTCGCGACACCGTGCTGGGCCGTGAGGTGGCCGTCAAACAGATCGGTGCGTTGCCCGGTGAGCCGGCCGCGGCGGCGCGCGCGATGCGGGAGGCGCGCATCGCCGCCTCACTCAACCACCCCAACGCCGTCGGAGTGTTCGACGTCGTCGACCAGGACGACGCGCACTGGCTGGTCATGGAGTACGTCGACGGCGAGAGCCTCGCCGAGCAGATCCGCGACCACGGTGCCCTGCCACCGACCAAGGTCGCCGCCATCGGGGCCGCTGTCGCCGACGCCTTGGCCCGGGCCCACGACCGCGGCATCGTCCACCGCGACATCAAGCCGGGCAACATCCTCATCGACCGCAGCGGCAAGCCCAAGATCAGCGACTTCGGCATCGCCCGCGCCCAGGCCGACGACCAGCTCACCCAGACCGGGTTCATGACCGGCACCCCCGGCTACCTCTCGCCCGAGCTCGCCCGCGGCGGCAACCCCACCCCGGCCTCCGACGTGTGGGCGCTCGGCGCGACCCTCTACTACGCGGTCGAGGGCCACCCGCCCTACGAGGCACAGGCCAACCCGCTCGCGATCCTCCAGCAGATCGCCCACGGCGAGGCCGAACCCATGGAGAAGGCCGGGCCGCTCGCCGGTGCCATCAGCGCCATGATGGACCCCGACCCGGCCCGTCGCTGGGACATGGCCACGGCCGCCGACCGGCTGCGCGCCATCGCCGCCGGGGACACGACCCTGGCCCTCGCGCCAGGTGTCGTCCCCGGGGCCGCTGCCCCCACCGAGGTCATCGGCACGCCCGCCGAGGCCACCCAACGCGTCGCACCTCCCGTGCCGCTCGCCGACGACGGTGACGACGCCGGGTATGCCGGTGGGCCGGGTTACGTCGACGACGAGGACGAGCGTCGTGGTGGCGGTGGGCGTGGCTGGCTGTGGGCCCTGATCGCCTTGCTGCTGCTCGGGATCGCGGCGCTGCTGGCCTACCAGCTCACCGATGGCTTCGGCAGCAACACGCCGCAGCCGAGCGGCACGCAGACGGTCACCGCGACCAACACCCAGACGGTCACGCCGTCCACGACCACCTCGACGACACCATCGTCCACGACCACCTCCTCCTCGAGCACGACGTCGCAGACACCGTCCTCGACCACCACGTCGTCGAGCTCCACCACCACTACGTCTCAGCCGACCACCGACCCGGCGGCCGTCCAGGACTTCCTGCGCGGTTACTACTCCGACGTGACCAAGAAGGGCGAGCGCGACTCCACGTGGGCCATGCTCACCCCTGCCATGCAGCAGCAGTCCGGCGGCCGGGACAATTACGAGTCTTTCTGGGAGAACTACAAGTCCGTCGAGGTCGGCGACATGCAGGTCAACGGCGACCAGGTGATCGCCCAGCTGACCTTCGTCCCACGGGACAAGGGCGGTGACGGCGGACGCGAGGTCAAGCAGTTCACCGTGCAGCGTTCGGGCGACCGCTACCTGATCGCCGGCGAGGAGACCATCGGCTGACCTGCGCGAGTCTTCGGAGGATCCCACTGGTTCCAGCCATGAAGATCTTCCGAAGACTCGTCAGCGCGGGGTCAGGCAGCCACCAGCGAGCGCACCACGTCAAGCATCTCGGTCACCGACCCGGGCGGGTCGGTGACGGGCATCTGCACGTGCCGCACCACTCCATCGGGGTCGACGAGCAGTGACTGCCGCTTGAACCGGTCGACGCCCGCCACCCGGAAGGCCGGCAGCCGCAGGGCGGCAGCGAGTCGGGCGTCCTGGTCGCTCGCCAGCGGGAAGGGCAGCTTGGCGTGGGCGGCGAACGCTGCCTGCTCGTCGCTGCGCTGCGTGCTGACGCCCGCCACCTGCGCACCGGCGGCCACGAACTCGGCGTGGTGCGCGGCATACGTGGTCGACTCGAGCGTGCACCCGGCCGCCCCGGGGAGGTCACCCCACCCCGGTGGGTATGCCGTGCTGCCGGGAGCCGCCGCGCCGGGGAAGAAGTAGAGGACCTGCCACCGGTCGGGTGGGAGGTCGAGCTGCCCACCGTCGTGGGTCGGGAGGGCGACGCGGGGGAGTCGCCGTCCCACGAGGGCGTGCACCCGCTCGGCCTCGCTCGAGTCGGCGGCGGCGGTGGCGGTCACGGAGCCGTCGCCGAGGAGGTGCCGGTCGCCGAACTCCTGCATCGCGACGAGGACTGGGAGGAGTGCCCGGCCGCGCTCGGTGAGCAGGTAGTCGTGGCGAACGGGCTTCTGGGAGTAGGGGACTCGCTCGAGCAGACCGTCGTCGACCAAGCGAGTCAGGCGCTCGGCCAGCGCGCGACGGCTGATGCCGAGGCTGTCCTGGAGCCCGTCGAACCGGGTCGTGCCGCCGGCCACGTCGCGCACGATCAGCCAGGTCCACCAGTCCGCGACGACGCCCAGCGTCTGGGCGATGCCGCAGTCGGCGTCGCTGAGGTCGGCGTGGCGCACGGGTCGATCCTGCCTTTCCGGGTGAGGCATTGCCATGACTAGGGTACATTCCAAAATGGAACTAACTAGCCAGACAGCGCGTTGCGAGGGAGCGGAGGGTGGCGGCATGACGGGTGCGGACGCGAGCAGTCAGACGACGACGGTGGGGGACGGACTGCCAGAGGCCGGGTCACCGGAGGCGGCACGCATCTTCTGGCGCTACTGGGGCGCCCTGACCACGAGCAACCTCGGGACAGCGGTCACGGGTGTCGCCCTCCCGCTCACCGCGGTACTGGTGCTCGACGCAACGCCGTTCGAGATGGGGCTGCTGGCCGCGGCGGCCTACGTCGCGTGGCTGGTCATCGGCCTCCCCGCGGGCGCGCTGGTGCAGCGCTACCCGCTGCGACGCGTGCAGGTGGCGATGGACCTGCTGCGGGCCGCGGCGGTGCTGTCATTGCCACTGGCCTGGTGGAGCGACCGGCTGACTCTCGTGCACCTGCTCGGCGTCGCGCTCGTCATCTCCTTCGCCGACGTCGTCTTCAGCGTCGCCAACATGACCTTCCTGCCGCGGGTCGTGCCGAAGGACGAGCTCCAGTCGCGCAACAGCCTCGTGAGCGGGACGTATGCCGTGACCCAGATGGGCGGCCCGTCGATCGGTGGCGTCGCGGTCCAGCTTCTCGGCGCCGTACCCACGTTCCTCGTCGACACGGTCAGCTACCTCGTCTCCGCGGTGCTCCTCGGCCGTCTGCCCGACGTGCACGAGCCGTCGACGGACACCACGCCCATCCGCGACCGCATCCGCGAGGGCTGGCACTTCGTCAGCCGTCACCCGGTCATGGGGCCGTGCATGTGGGACGCGACCGCGACCAACTTCGTCTGCGGCGGACAGATGGCGCTGTTCGCGATCTACCTCGTGCGCGAGCTCGATGCGCCGGCCGGACTCGTCGGGTTCCTGCTCGCGGCCGAGGGCATCGGCTCCCTAGTTGGGGCGACGTTGGTGCCACGGCTGTCCCGGCGGTTCGGGTCGGCGCGGCTGGCGCTGGTGGGCGGGTTCGTCTCGGTGGTCGGGGCGTTCCTGATCCCCGTGGGGTCGGGCGCGGTGGGCTGGTTCGCGTTCGCCCTCGGCAACGTCGTCTTCGCCGGGGGAGTCGTGCTGTTGTCGACGACGACGCGCACCTACCGCCAGCTGGCGACGCCGCCGGAGCTGCTGTCGCGCGTCATGGCGACGGTGCGGTTCGTGTCGTGGGGCGCGATCCCGGTCGGCGGCCTGGTCTTCGGTGCCCTCGGCGGGTGGATCGGCCTGCGCGAAGGGCTCGTGGTGCTTGCCGTCCTGAGCCTGGCCTCCCCGGCGATCCTGCTGGCCAGTCCCGTGCGGCACCTGCGGGACTTTCCCGAGGAGCCGTGACCACGCGGCATACCTCCCGGTCGAGTCGCCGCCAAAGCCGTCGCGGCGGGTATGCCGCGTGAGCCAGACTGGGCTCGTGACCTCACCTGACGCAACCGCAACGTTTGCCGAAAAGCCAATGCTGACAGGGGAGTTGGTGACGCTGCGACCATTCGGTGCAGGCGACGCCGACGTGATGACACAGATCCTGCGCGATCCGGAGGTGGGGCGGCTGACGGGCTCGTTCCACACCAGCGAGGAGGCGGGGGAGGAGCCGGACCTGGAGGTTCTGCGGCAGTGGTACTCGACACGGAACGAGCAGGCTGACCGGCTCGACCTCGCCGTCGTCGACCATGCGAGCGGCGACGTCGTCGGCGAGGTGGTGCTCAACGAGTGGGAGCCCGAGGACAGGTCGTGCAACTTCCGTATCCTCATCGGGCCCGCGGGGCGCGACCGTGGACTCGGCACGGAGGCCACGCGGCTCGTCGTCGGGCACGCGTTCGAGGGGCTCGGGCTGCACCGGGTGAGCCTGGAGGTGTTCGCGTTCAACCCACGCGCGCAGCGGGCCTACGAGAAGGTCGGGTTCGTCCGCGAGGGGGTGCGACGCGACGCGCTGCGGTTCGACGGGCAGTGGGTCGACTCGGTGCTCATGTCGATCCTGGAGCAGGAGTGGGCGACGCACCGCGGGCGACCCGCGCCCGGGGGCGGCGGCTGAGCGAAATCCCGTTGTGGCGCAGGCGCTCCCGCCCGCAGACTCGTGGGCATGGCAACGACCAGCACCGTGACCGTTCAGCCGCTCGACGTCGACGACGACGAACAGGTGGCGCAGGCACACCGGGTGATGCACGACTCGGCCCTGCTCGGCCGACCGTGGGCCACGGTCTCGTCGCTGCGCGAGTTCACCGTCGACCTGCGCAAGCCGAGCAGCAGCGATCGGCTGGAGCCGTATGTCGGCCTCGTCGACGGGCGGGTCGCGGGCCTGCTCATGATGTGGTTTCCCTTGCTGGACAACACAAAGTTCACGTGGTTCGAGGTGCAGGTCGACCCCGAGCAGCGCCGCCGGGGTGTCGGTGGTGCCCTGGCAGAGAAGGCGGTGGATCGCACCCGCGAGGACGGACGGACCACTGCGCTCGTCGAGTTCCATGTCCCTGACGACGACCGGGACGACCACGAGTTCGTGCGGTTCGCCCGCGCCCACGGCTTTGCCTACGCCAACACCGAGATCCGGCGCATCCTGTCGCTCCCCGTCGACCCTGCGTTGCTGGAGCGGTATGCCGAGGAGGCGGCCGCCAAGCACGAGGGCTACCGCATCGAGTCGCACGTCGGCGGGCTCCCCGAGTCGCTGCGGCAGTCGTACTGCGACTGCTTCAACCAGCTCGCGGTCGATGCGCCGACCGGCGAGGTCGACTTCGAGGAGGAGTCGCTGACGCCGCACACCTATGCCGAGGAGCTCGGCCGCCTCGAGCAGCAGGGACGCACGACGATCACCACCGTCGCGCTGGCGCCGAACGGAGAGGTCGTGGCCTACAACGACCTCGTCACCCGCGCCGACGACCCCGACAGTGTCATGCAGTGGGGCACGCTCGTGCGGCGGGACCACCGCGGACACCGGCTGGGCATGGCGGTCAAGGCGCGCGGCCTGCAGGAGCTGGCCCGCGTCGCACCGGCGGCCACGCAGGTGCAGACCTGCAACGCCGAGCAGAACGCCCACATGGTCGGCGTCAACGAGGACCTGGGGTTCCGCAGGGTCGAGGCCTTGCTCGCCTACCAGCGCAAGCTCGACGCCTGAGGCGAGCACGCGGCATACCTGCGCTGCGTCTGCGAAGTTGCCCCGCTGGTGGGCAACTTCGCAGACGCAAGCAAAGGGTCCCGGCAACGTCTGCGAACTTGCCCCGCTGGCGGGCAACTTCGCAGACGCAAGCAAGGGTGTGGGGACGTAGGTTGGGGGCATGCTCATCGCCTTCTCCGTTGCCCCGTCCGTCGCCGCCGATGACACCGGCTCGGTCAGTGACGCCGTCGCTGCCGCCATCGCCGTGGTGCGCGATTCCGGTCTGCCACACCGGACTTCGTCGATGTTCACCGAGGTCGAGGGCGACTGGGACGAGGTGATGGCCGTCGTCAAGGGCGCGGTCGACGCCGTCGCCCAGTTCGGCCCGCGCGTGAGCCTGGTGCTCAAGGCCGACATCCGCGAGGGCTACACCGGCGAGATGACCGCCAAGCTCGACCGGCTGGAGCAGGCGATCGAGCGGCGCTGACCGCCAACCTTGCGGACGAGTGTCCCGGGTCCCGTGAATCGTTGCCGGAATGCAACCGCTCGCCGCAGGAATTCGCCCTAGGGTCGAGCGCACAGGGGACGACGGGCGAGCGCGGGAGGTCACGCGGGCATGTGGGCTGCGATCCGCTACCGCCGCGCGCAGGCACTGGTGCTCGTGCTCCTCTCGGCTCTCGTCGCCACGTGTGCGGTCTTCGCTCCGTTGTACGAGCGCGCTCTGGAGCAGTCGCTGCTGCGCTCGGCCATCAACGAGGCGCCCGTGGCCGACACGGCGCTCGTGGTCCGAGGTGGACGCAGCGAAGCCGACCCCGAGCTGTCTCCACAGTCGCTCCAGGGCGCGGTGCCCAGCGGACTGCTGCGCATCTACGGCCAGCCCATCGCCGAGATGACCGACCAGATCGACATCTCGCCGCGGGCAGGCCTCAAACCCTCGCCCGGCCGGATGGTCGCCCGGCCCGACATCTGCGACCACCTCACCCTCACCGTCGGCACCTGCCCCAAGCTCGCGGGCGAGGTGCTGGTCTCCGCCAAGGACATGGCCGCATGGAAGTGGCGTGTGGGCCAGCAGTTCGAGACTGGCATCCCCGGTCTGGCCGCCAACCAGAACCAGTTCCCCAGCAAGCAGCCGACCACGCAGACCCTCACCGTGGTCGGCGCCTACGAGGTGAAGCCGGACTCGGCCTACTGGCTGCGCACCCAGCTCGACGGCAAGTCCGGCATACCCATCACCGTCGGTCTCGAGCAGGTGCCGGGGATCGACGACTTCGTCACCCCCGTCGACACCTTCGACAAACGATGGGTCCAAGCCACGTCGAGGCTGACCTACCCCCTGCGGCGTGACCTGATCTCGGTCGGCAACCTCGACGAGATGGCCGACATCCTGGCGGCGCGGCCGAGTGGACAGCAGGCCAATATCGAGTCGCAGCTGCCCGAGACGATCACCGCGGTGAAGGGCGGTCAGAAACAGCTGCGCGTCATCGTGCCGCTGCTCATGGCCCAGCTCGGCCTGCTCGCTGCCGCCATCCTCATCCTCGTCGCGCAGGCAGCCGTCGAGCAGCGGCGCCCGGAGTCCGCTCTCGCCAGGCTGCGCGGACGCAGCCGCGAGGGCGCCGGCCGGCTGGTCATGGGCGAGCTCGGGCTGACGGTCGCCCTCGGTCTGCCCCTGGGTGTCGGCCTGGCCGTGCTGCTGTCAGAGATCGTGCGGCGGACCCTGCTGACCGACGGAGTGCCCTTTGAGTTCCCCTGGCTGGCTGTCGTCGGGCTCGCCGCCGCGGCCCTGGTCTGTCTGCTCGCCATCGTCGTGGCCGTGCGGCCCTTGCAACGACAGTCAATCTCGGCCCTGTTGCGCCGCGTCGCGCCGCAACGACGAGGGGGGCTCGGCGTGGTCGACATGCTGGCCGTCGCCCTGGCCGCGTTCGGCCTGATCGGTCTGGCGACCCGCACCCTCCAGGGGCCTCTGGCCCTGTTGACGCCCACGCTCATCGCCCTGGCCGGCGGCTTGCTTGCCTCGCGCGTGGCCGTGCCGGTGGCGCGTGCGGTCGGTCGCACCCAGCTCGGGCGAGGGAAGGTCGGCCCTGCGCTCACGGCATACGGGCTCGAACGCCGTCCAGCCCTGCGCAAGGTGGTCACGGTGGTGAGCATCGCGGTCGCGCTCGCGGTCTTCGCCGCCAATGCGCTCGTCGTCGCCAACCGCAACTGGGAGGCCCGCGCGCAGCTGCAGGTCGGTGCGCCCCTGGTCCTCGACAGCGACAGCACCAACCCCGCCGTCCTGACCAGGACCGTGCAGACCTACGACCCTGACGGCGCCAGGGCCACCCCCGTCGCGGTGATCCGGCAGACCGCGCCCGACTCGACCTCGACCATCGCCGTGGTCGGGTCACAGTTCGGTCAGGTGGCCTACGAACCCGGCGGCCAGGAGCTGCGGCTGGGGTCGCTGCGACTCCCCGAGGTGAAGACCGTCAACCTCCAGGGCACCACGCTGACCGGGCGGATCTCCTGGAAGCTCTCGGGCAACAAGGGCTCCGGCAACGGCCCCGCCCAGGTGCCCGGCCTCCCCCCGGGTTCGAGCCCGGGCACACCGCCGGCCGCCGGGGCGGGTGCCGCGCCCACGAGGGTCCGAATCGCCGTGACGACGCCGAAGGGGGAGCGGCTGACGCGTGACCTCGCCACGGTGCCCGACTCGGGGACGGGTTCGGCCACCATCGACGCCAAGCTCCTGTGCCCCGACGGATGCCGGTTCGACGGTCTCCTCTTCACGCCCGACCAGTTCACGACCATGACGGTGGGCACCATCACGATCAGCGGGCTCGCCCTCGACGGCCAACCTCTCGGCATCACCTCACCCACGAGCTGGAACCCTTTCGTACCAACCGCATCCGGCACCAAGGACTCCCTCGAGCTGACCTCACCCCAAGCCGGCACAATGAAGTTCGACCTGCAGTCGAGCGGGGTCACCGTGGGTCTCTCGTATGCCGATGTGCCGGCGGTGCTGCCGGGCCTGCTGGCCGGGCGCATCCCCGCCGGTGGCACGGCCGAGTCGTTCCCCGTCTCGGGGCTGAGCGGCGCGCCCATCCAGGTGCGGGCTGCGCAACGGCCCGGCGCCCTGCCGGTCGTCGCGGACCGCGGCGTCATGGTCGACCTCGCCACCTTGGAGCGGCTCGGCGGGACCCTGTCCAGCTCGGGGAAGCTCTCGGTGTGGGTCAAGAACCCCGGCGACCGTGACGCGGTGAAGAACGCCCTCGCCAAGGGCGGCATCGGGGTCGTCGACACGCACACGTATGCCGCGGCGAAGGAACGGTTGGACACCTCCGGGTCGGGATGGGGCATGCGGTTGGCGGCGTTCACGGGCGTGATGGCGTTGCTGCTCGCGGCGCTGGTCGTGGTCGTCATGACGGTGACGGGTTGGCGCACGGTGGCCCGTGACATGGCCGCGCTGCACATGGCCGGTGTGGGACTCGGGACGCTGCGCCGTGCGTTGGTCCGCGAGCACGTGACCGTGGTCGTCGTCGGCGTGGTGGTCGGAGCGGTGTGTGGTGCGGTCGCGGCGGTGGTGGCGATGCCGTTGCTGCCGTTGTTCGACGACCCCGCGACGCCGGTGCCGGCCCTGCAGATCCAGCCGTCGGTGGCGGCGGTGGTCGGAGCGACGGCGGCTTCCCTGGTGGTGCTGGTGGCCGTGGCGGTGTTGTGTGCGATGGCGGCGGGTCGGCGGATCGCGTTGCGCCGGGTGAGGGAGGCCCTGTGAGCGTTGACCTGGCGGTGCCCGTGAAGACCGGGCTGGGCGTGCGCACGCGCGGCCTGGTCCACATCTACCGCGCCGAGGGACACGACGTGGCGGCGCTGTCGGGTGTGGACCTGACCGTCGCGCCCGGCGAGATCGTGGGGCTGCTCGGTCCCTCTGGTGCGGGCAAGTCGACCTTGCTGACGCTGTTCGGCGGGTTGATGCGCCCGAGTGCCGGTCGGGTGACCGTGGGGGAGCACGAGCTGTCGACGATGACGGAGGGGGAGCTCGACCGGTTCCGGGCGGCCGACGTCGGCCTCATCCTCCAAGGCGCGGCGCGAAACCTGTTGCCCTACTTGACTGCTCGCCAGAACGTCGAGTTCGCACAGCGCTCGGCGCGCAAGGCCGGACGGTCCGTCCCGGGCGCCGGCGAGGTGCTCGAGCTCGTCGGCCTGGGTGACTCGGTGTCGGCGCCGCTGGACTCGCTGCCGCCGGGCAAGCTCCAGCTGGCCGCGCTTGCGGTGGCGCTCGCGAGCCGACCCGGCCTGCTGCTCGGCGACGAACCGACGAGCCAGCTCCACCACACCTCGCGCGACGTCGTCCTCGACGCGCTCCACCGGGTCAACGAGGAGTGGGGAACCACGATCGTCGTCGTCACCCACGACCCCGAGGTGGCCGCACGGCTGCCCCGCACCGTCACCATCCGTGACGGCCGGGTCGGCGGCGAGGGCCGCCAGGGCGAGGAGTATGCCGTGGTGTCGGCCGACGGTTCGTTGCCGTTGCCCGCCGCGGTGGTCGAGGACCTGCCGCCGGGTTCGTTGGTGCGCGTGCACCGGGTCGACGATGTCTGGACGATCATCCCGCAGGGCGGTGGGCAGGAATGAGCGAGCCCGTGCGCTTTGCCGAGGCTGTCGAGGAGGAGCAGGAGTCACCCCCGCTGGAGGTTGGGGACGTCACCGTCCGCTACGGCGACACGGTCGCGGTCAGCTCCGCGTCGTTCCAGGCATATGCCGGTGAGTTCATCGCCGTGACCGGGCACAGCGGGGCGGGGAAGTCGTCGCTGTTGTGGGCCATCGCGGGTGCCGTTCCTTGCACGGGCACGATCCGGCTCGGGGACGAGGCGGTCGGGGACAGGACCCGGGCCACGCAGCTCGGCATCACGGTCATCCCGCAGGGCAGCGCCCTGGCGCTGCTGCTCACCGCGCAGGAGAACGTCGAGCTGCCCCTCATCGCCGTGGGCGCGAAGGCGCACGAGGCGCGGCGCAGGGCGCACGACGCCTTGCGGTCGGTGGGGCTGGAGGAGTCCGGTAGTCATCTCGCCGAGGAGCTGAGCGGAGGCCAGCAGCAGCGGGTTGCGGTCGCTCGCGGTCTCGCCCAGCACGCCCGGGTCCTGCTCGCCGACGAGCCCACCAGCGAACTTGACCACGACAACCGCGAGCGCGTCCTGGCACTGTTGCGGGCCGAGGCCGAGCGCGGCGCCATCGTCATCATGGCCACCCACGACCCGGAGGCGGCCGCGCGTGCGGACGGCGAGATCCGGCTCGACGACGGACGCGCTGAGACGGTCCGCCTGCCCTGATCCGTGCGCCACTACCCTTCGGTAGGTGCCCAAGCCGATCAAGCTGCCGTTCGACCCGATCACCCGCGCCGCCCAGCTCTGGACGAAGCGCTGGGGCCGGACCTCGCAGCCGCTGGCGATGGCGAGCGCGACGTCGGTCATGCGGGTGCAGCAGCTGCTCATCACCGACTACGACGCCATCTGCGCGCGCCACGGGTTGTCGTTCGCGCGCTATGAAGCCTTGGTGTTGCTGGCGTTCAGCCGGGACGGCCGGCTCGGCATGACCAAGATCGGCCAGCGCCTCATGGTGCACCCGACCAGCGCCACCAACATCGTCCAGCGGCTCGACGCCCAGGGCTTCGTCGAACGCGTCCCCAACCCCGACGACGGCCGCGGCACGCTCGCCATCATCACGCCGACCGGACGCGACGCCATGGAGGCCGCCACGCGCGACCTCGTCGGGGCCAAGTTCGGTCTCGGCATGCTCACCGCCGCCGAGCACGAGCAGCTGTTCGAGCTGCTGCGCAAGGTGCGCGTCGGCGCCGCCGACTTCGACGCCTGACGAGCCCGACCGAGCCCCGGGCACTCAGCCCGGCCCCGCGGCATACCCCTCGCGGTTGCCTTGGCAAAACGGGGGTTGCTGACATGAAACGGGGCTCCAGACCCCCCGTTTCATGTCAGCAACGAGGGTTTTGCGGGAAGCGTCCCGGGCCGCACCGCGTGACATTTAGTAGGACGTCCTAGTAAATTGGCGCGCATGACCCAGAGCGCAGCCCAGCAGACCCAGCCCGAGCAGCCGGTGGAGACGGGCGCCGCGCGCTGGCAGGCCCGGTTCGACGCGGCGCAGGCCAAGGGGCAGGTGCGCGACGCCGACTTCACGACGCTGTCCGGCATGGAGGTCGACCCGGTCTACGGCCCGGCCGACGGCGCCGAGGTGCCCGAGTCGATCGGCTGGCCGGGGGAGTTCCCGTTCACCCGTGGCCTCTACCCGACGGGCTACCGCGGCCGCACCTGGACCATCCGGCAGTTCGCCGGCTTCGGCAACGCGGTGCAGACCAACGAGCGCTACAAGATGATCCTCGAGCGTGGCGGCGGCGGGCTGTCGGTCGCGTTCGACATGCCGACCCTCATGGGGCGCGACTCCGACGACCCGATGAGCCTCGGCGAGGTCGGCCACTGCGGTGTCGCGATCGACTCGGCCGACGACATGGACATCCTCTTCAAGGACATCCCGCTCGGTGAGACCACGACGTCGATGACGATCAGCGGTCCGGCCGTCCCGGTCTTCTGCATGTACCTCGTCGCCGCCGAGCGCCAGGGCGTCGACCTCGGGGTCCTCAACGGCACCCTGCAGACCGACATCTTCAAGGAGTACATCGCCCAGAAGGAGTGGCTGTTCGCGCCCGAGCCGCACCTGCGCCTGATCGGCGACCTGATGGAGTACTGCGCGGCCGAGATCCCTGCGTACAAGCCACTTTCCGTCTCCGGCTACCACATCCGTGAGGCCGGCTCGACCGCCGCGCAGGAGCTCGCGTTCACCCTCGCCGACGGGTTCGGCTACGTCGAGCTGGGCCTGTCCCGCGGCCTCGACATCGAGAAGTTCGCCCCCGGCCTGTCGTTCTTCTTCGACAGCCACGTCGACTTCTTCGAGGAGATCGCCAAGTTCCGCGCCGCCCGCCGCATCTGGGCCCGCTGGATGCGCGACGTCTACGGCGCCAAGACCGACAAGGCGCAGTGGCTGCGGTTCCACACCCAGACAGCCGGCGTCAGCCTCACCGCCCAGCAGCCCTACAACAACGTCGTGCGCACCGCTGTCGAGGCGCTCGCCGCCGTCCTCGGTGGCACGAACTCGTTGCACACCAACGCTCTTGACGAGACCCTCGCCCTGCCGACCGAGCAGGCCGCCGAGATTGCCCTGCGCACCCAGCAGGTGATCATGGACGAGACGGGCGTCGTCAACGTCGCCGACCCGCTCGGTGGCTCCTGGTACGTCGAGGCCCTCACCGACAAGATCGAGGCCGAGGCCACCAAGATCTTCGACCGCATCCTCGCCCTCGGGGGCAGCGACCTCACCTCCGCCGACACCGAGCAGCTCGCGGCCGTCATGCGCGACAACACCGGCAAGGCCGACGGCGCCAGCTGGCCGATGACCAAGGGCATTCTGCGCGGCATCGAGGAGGGCTGGTTCATGTCCGAGATCGCCGAGGCCGCCTTCCAGTACCAGGTGGCGCTGGAGAAGGGTGACAAGAAGGTCGTCGGCGTCAACACCCACACCGGGTCGGTCAGCCACGAGCTGGAGATCCTGCGCGTCAGCCACGAGGTCGAGCGCGAGCAGGTGGCGCTGGTCAAGGACCGCAAGGCCGGTCGCGACGAGGCTGCCGCCCACGCCGCCGTGCAGCACATGGTCGAGGTCGCGCGCACCAACGACAACATGGTGCCCGCCATGCTGGACGCGGTGCGGGCCGAGGCCACGCTCGGCGAGATCTGCAACGCCCTGCGCGACGAGTGGGGCATCTACCGCGAGCCCGCCCGCTTCTGAGCATCACGCCGTCCGACGGGCGCCAGCTCGCCTGGTGCGGAGGTTGGCGCCCAGACCGGGGTATGCCGCGGGGCGGCTAGTGGGACTCAGTCGCCTTCTGGGCGCGCAGCCACCGGGCGTATGCCGCGTCGGCGAGCATCGCGATGAGCCCGTCGACGAAGGCGTCGTCGGGCACGCCAGTGGCGAGCGAGCGGTGCATGACCGACCCCACCACGACATCGGCGAGCAGGTCGACATCGACCATGTCCGGCGCGATCTCACCTCGGTCGATGGCGCGCTGCACGGAGACCGCGACGACGTCGTGCAACCGGGTGGACAACGAGTCCCGCACCTGCCGGCCCACGCCCTCGGGGTCGCGGGCCGACTCGGCCAGCAACGCGGCATACGCACCGCCGGTCGAGGGGTCGCGCAGGAGCCGCGCCGCCTCCTCGATGCCGGCCCGCATGTCGGCCGCGAGCGACCCGTGGTCGCCGACCTCGATCTGGTCGAACCGCGCGGCGACGGCGTGCACGGCCAACTCGACCTTGGACGGCCAGCGCCGGTAGAGCGTGCTCTTGGCCACACCGGCCTTGGCTGCGACGTGCTCCATCGACATCCGCGAGACGCCCTTGGCGGCCAGCACCTCACGCGCCGCTTCGGTGATCGCCTGCTCGGTCGCCTCCTCGCGGGGACGACCCGGACGGCGGTGACGGGAGTGCCTCGAGCGTGCGGTCATCAGGGCCCGATCATGCCATTTCGGACTCGCGTGGGCGGGGCTGGGGCCCGCGCGGGATTTGTCGTAGCGGCGGTCCGTGGGTCATGGTGGAGGGAATGCCGCCACGGGGAGACCCCTCGTGACGGCCGTCTCACGTAAGGAAGCTGTGCTGTGTCGGACCTGGCCAAGCGCGCGTCGGTCCTGAGCAGGCGCACCCTCCCACCCGTCCTGACGGTGCTGGGGCTGGCGCTGCTCATCGTCGGATCGTGGTTCACGCTCAACCTCGGATCGTCGGGTAGTGCAACCTTCGAGGCGACGCCGAACACCCGGGGCGTCGTCGTCCTCACACCTGACGTGCTCAACCGGGTGAACGACGACGTGACGGTGACCGGTCGCGCCAAGGGCGACGGCCAGGTCTGGGTCGGGCGCACCACCCCATCGGACGCGGACGCCGTGGTCGGCAAGACCACCCGGGTGACCGTCGACGGCGCCCACGTGCGCGACTGGAGCCTCAGCACGAGGGCATCGGGCACCGGCGACGCACCGGCCACCCTCGCAGCCGCCGACGTGTGGCGGCAGAGCGTCTCCGGCAATGGGCAGGTGCGGCTCACGGTGAGCCAGGAGAACGCTCCCGAGGCGCTCGTCGTCGCGGCACCGGGCGGTGCCGTCGACTCCGTCACCCTGACCGTCGAGCGCAAGACGTGGTTCTGGCAGGCGCTCCTCATCGCCCTCATCGGGCTGATCGCCACCATCGTCGGCATCGTCGGGCTCACGGGTCTGGCTCGTCGCCGGCGCGCCGACGAGAAGAAGAACGACGGGGCGACCACCGACACCGAGGCCGGCTCCACCTCCGGTTCCAAGCCCGGTTCGAAGCCCGGTTCCAAGCCCGGCACCACCCCCGACTCCACGACCAGCACGGAGGTCTCCGCATGAGCCGCCCCAGCCGTTCCGTCCGCCTGGCGGGCGCTGCCGCAGTGGCCGCGCTGGCGCTCGCGGGCTGTGGCTCGTCGGTGGTCGGAGTCCACGACGCACCCGCCCAGACCACCACGACAGCACCGATCACCTCCGCCAGCGCGCAGCAGATCGCCACGCGCGTGCTCGGCAAGGCGCAGGAGGCCAGCGAGGCCAAGGGCGACGCCGCCGTCGCGCTGCGCAAGGAGGCCCTGACCGGCACCGCGCTCGCCGTGGCGACCGCAGCGGCCACGTCCGAGCCGGCGTCGACGACGGCGACCGCCCCCGTCGAGCGGGCCGAGCCGCCCAAGGTGCTGGCGATCTCGCGCGGCACCGCCTGGCCGCGGGTCATCCTCGCCCAGACCACCGAGCCCGACGGCGGACTGGTCCTCAACCTGCTGACGTCCCCGAACGCGACCACGCCGTTCCGGCTGAGCTCCTCGGCCCGGATGCAGTCCGGTGCCAGCGTCGCCGCCCTCGACGCCGTGACGACGGGTTCGCCGCTGGTCGCCGAGGACGCCAAGGACCCCGTCGCCCCCGAGGCCCTGCTCAAGGCGTATGCCGGCGCGCTGGCCTACCCGAAGCCGGTCGCCACCAAGGCGGTCGAGACCACCGACCCGTTCTCCACCGCGGTCAAGGCGAACGCCGCCGCGGAGGCGAAGTCGCTCGGCAAGCTCGCCAGCCTCACCCAGGTGCACCAGGCGCAGCCCGACCCGGTCGCGATCCGGCTCAAGGACGGTGGCCTGCTGGTCTTCGGCCTGCTGTCGCGGACCGACAGCATCAAGCTCGCGTCCGGTGGCAAGTCCCTGACGCCGAGCGCGGACTTCCAGAAGCTCGTCAAGAAGAAGACCCTCACCAAGAGCGCCGAGCTGCGCACCTACGAGACGGTCGTCCTCGCGGTGCCACCGAAGGGCGCGGCCAGCGTCGTCGCCGTGGACGAGACCCTCTACTCCGCGAAGGGCGCGTGAGCGGCTGCCGCGTGGGTGCGACAGAATCGTCTCCATGACTGAACAGCCGAACACGGGGGCCGGTCTGCGCGGCGCCGTCGACCTCTCGGGTCTGCAGGGCGCCGGTGGCGCCGGGGCAGGCGCTGGTATGCCGGGTGGCGCGGGCGGTGTGTCCGCCGCCGCAGGTGCTGGTGGCGTCGGTGGTGCTGGTGGCGCGACCGGCGTGCCCGGGCGCTCCGGTGTCGTCGTCGAAGGGACCGACGCCAACTTCCAGGAGATCGCGAACGCCTCGCTCAAGGTGCCGCTCGTGGCGGTCCTGTGGGCGGCCCAGCTGCCGGAGTCGCGTGACTACCTGGACACGGTGGTCAAGGTCGCGGCGGGTTCGGAGGGGCGCTTCCAGGTCGTCAGCATCAACGTCGAGGCCAACCCCGGCCTCATGCGCGCCTTCCAGGTGCAGAGCGTGCCGGTGACGATCGGCCTCGTGCAGGGCCAGCCCGTCCCGATGTTCGCCGGCGTGCAGCCGGAGCAGACCGTCAAGCAGGTGCTCGACGAGTTCCTCTCCATCGCGGTGCAGCAGGGTGTTGTCGACCGGGTGCAGCTCGGTGCCGGCGACGGCTCCGGTGACGAGGAGGACAAGCCGCTCCCGCCGCTGCACCAGGAGGCCTTCGACGCCATCGAGAACGGCGACCTGGACGCGGCCGCCCGGGCCTACAAGACCGCACTCAAGCAGGACCCGAACGACGCTGACGCCGAGATCGGGTTGGCTCAGGTCGGGCTGATGCAGCGCACCCAGGGCGTCGACCTCCAGGCCGCACGGGAGAAGGCTGCCGCCGCACCCCTCGACGTCGACGCCCAGGTCATGGTGGCCGACCTCGACCTGCTCGGTGGTCACGTCGAGGATGCCTTCACGCGGCTCATCGACCTGGTGCGCGCGACCGGTGGCGAGGAGCGGGAGCGCGCCCGCGCCCACCTCCTCGAGCTGTTCGCCGTGGTCGGCAATGCCGACGAACGCGTGCGCAAGGGCCGCACCGCCCTCATGTCGGCGCTCTTCTGAGCCTCAGCGTGGGGTGAGCCAGCTCCCGAGCCTCGGGGTCGCGCCGTCCCACGTGAGGTTGCGGGCGTAGAGGGCGCGCTTGGCCTGGCTGCGGACGTCGCCCTTGCGGTACTTCTTCGTCACGTCGAGGTCCGCCGGGCACGGGTTCGTGCCCTTGCAGATCCAGCCGTGGAAGAAGATGCGGCTCGTGGTCGGCGTCGTGGCGATGTCGGCGCCGCCCGGGCCGCACAGGCCGGTCGAGCGCGATGACATGAGCACGTTCTTGCGTGCGTTCTGGAACGCCCCTCGGTCCAGCGAGCCGGCCCGCATCCACACCGTCTCGTAGCGGCAGGTGTTGTAGGTCTTGTAGGACGCGAACATGACGTAGGACCTGCCGCGCTGAACCAGCGCGGGGTTCTCCAGGATGGTGCTGCGCGAGCGGACCAGCTCGCGGCTCGTGGCCCCCTCGGCGACGCGGGTTGCCTTGTCGTTCAGGCGCACGATTCGCAGGGTCGCCGGCAGCTTCTGGGTCTTGTAGAGCAGGAAGCTGCGTCCGGCCCTGTCCACGAACACCGACGGGTCGATGACGCCGGCGCTCGCGATCGGCCGTCCGCGCACCGCGTCGACCCTGGTGTCGCGGCTGCCCGGGCACACGACCGGGCGCGCCTGGTAGCGGAACGGTCCCGTGGGCCTGCTGGCCGTGGCGGCACCGATGCAACGCTGGTTCTGCGCGAGCCGGCTCACCGGTGCGGCGAACCAGAGGACCCACGTGCCGTCCTTGGCGCGGTGCAGGTCCGGTGCCCACATCACCGAGCCGGACGCCCACGGCGCACGGCCCTCGACGAGGGCGGGAGCCTTGCCGCGCCACGTGCCCGCGGCGGTGTCGGCCTTGGCCACCTTGACCCTGGCCCCGGTCGCGACACCGACGAAGTCGAAGCCGTCGGCGCTAGGGACCGGCGCGATCGCCGGGTCGGCGAAGTTCGCGGCATACACCGGCTTGTGCGGACCGGCGGCGAGCGACGGCGTGACCGTGACGACCCCCGCGGTCACGGCCAGGGCCCCGGTGACTGCCAGGGCGGTGTGGATGCTGCGCTTCATGGTTCGGCTCCCCTTCCGAGCGTCTGCTTCGGCGCCAGTCTGGGTCCGCGGTGGGGCCGTGGGCCATGGGGAGGACTCCCCGGGTCGGTGGCCGGGGTGGGGGTGCGGTTCCCACTTTCGGTGTCGCCCACCATTCGCAAGGATGGGGCCATGTCGACATCGCGGGAGCACCTCATCGGCCTGTTGCTCGGGGCCGAGACCGACTGGCCACGGGCCTTCGAGACCCTCGCCGCCCGGATGGGGGTCATCACCGACGGGTCGGGCACGCAGCACCGCATCAGCACCGAGCGGGTCACGATCGAGCCGTTCAACCTGCGCGACAAGCCGCGTCAGGACCTCGTCATCGACCGGCTCGCGCACTGGTACTACCACCCGCGCGAGTGGCTCAAGAAGGTCGCGCTGATGGACGACGTCTACCTGCTCAACAGCCCGTTCACGTTCCAGTCGATGGAGAAGCACTCGGCCTACTGCGCGCTGCTGCGCCTCGGCATGCACGTGCCCGAAACCGTTCTCGTGCCGTACAAGAACCCCGTCGACAACGTGCGCTGGGCCTACACGTCGGAGAAGTACAACAAGTCCTTCGACCTCGACCAGGTCGCCGACGGTGTCGGGTACCCGATGTTCATGAAGCCGTTCGACGGCGGCGCCTGGCGTGGCGTCTCGATGATCAAGGACGCCACCGACCTGCACGCGGCATACAACGACTCCGGCGAGATGCTCATGCACCTGCAGAAGGCCGTCGACGGGTTCGAGGTCTTCGCGCGGGCGCTCACCATCGGCCCCGAGACGATGGTGATGAAGTTCCAGCCGGACGAGCCGATGCACGACCGGTATGCCGTGGAGCACGGCTTCCTCTCCGAGGGCGTGGGCACCGAGGCGGTCACCATCGCCCAGACCGTGAACGCGTTCTTCCGCTGGGAGTTCAACTCCTGCGAGATGCTCGTCAAGGACGGCGTGGTCTACCCGATCGACTACGCCAACGCCTGCCCTGACGTCGCGGTCACGTCGCTGCACTACTACTTCCCGTGGGCGATGAAGGCGCTGCTCAAGTGGTCGGTGTTCTGCGTCGCCACCGACCGCAAGGCGCGCACCCAGGTCGACACCGACCCCTGGTTCGCCGTCGCCGACGACCCGGAGCTCGACTACGGCGGCAAGCTCGCGGCATACCAGGCGCTGGCGAACGACCACTTCGAGACCGAGCGTTACCGCGAGTTCTGCGACACCGCCCTGCCGCACCTCGACGAGATGGTGCTCGAGTGGGTCGACTCCGACGACTTCCGCGCCATGCTGACGAGCACCATCCAGCAGACCTACCCGCCGCAGGAGTGGGACCGGTTCGAGGGGCACTTCGGCGGCCTCACGGGCATGTGGGTCAAGGACGAGACCGCACGGCTCGCGAGTGTCGGATGAGTCCGGCAGGGTCTAAGCCGTGAACGAGAAAGGCACGCAGCAGCAGATGCAGGGCAGGGCAGGTGACCATGGCGTGAGACCGGGTGATCGGGAGGCGGCGGCGAGCCGCACCGACGAGCGCGACGGCAACGGCGGTGGCAACGGCGGCGATGGCAGCAACGTCGGTGACAACGGTGACGGTGCCGTGTCGGACTCCCACGTCGTCGACGACCAGGCCGACAGCGTCGTCGCGCCACCGACGGCGCTCGAACGGCGGCGGACCGTGGACACCGGGGTGCCGCCCGGCGTCGAGGTGGCGGCCGCGTGGTCGTGGCGGGTCGTGGTCATCGTGCTGGCTGCGGCGGTGCTCGGCTTCGTGCTGTCGTACCTGTCGCAGGTGGTGATCCCGGTCATCGTGGCCATCCTGCTCACCGCGCTGCTGGCCGCCCCCACGCGTGCCCTGCGCAAGGCCGGCCTGGGCGCCGGAGCGTCCGCGGGGATCAGCGTGGTGGGGACCATCGTGCTGGTGGCCGGGCTGCTCACCCTCGTGGGTGCGACGATCCAGTCGAGCTTCACCGAGCTGTCGAGCCAGGTCACGGCCGGTCTGCAGGAGCTGCGTGACATGGCCAAGGTCAACCTCAACATCACCGATGCCGACCTCCAGAACTACCTCGACAACGCCCGCCAGTGGGTGACGAGCGGTTCGGGCATCGGGGCGCGCGCAGCGGAGTTCGGCACGACGGCGTCACACGTGGTCGCGGGCCTGTTCATCACGCTGTTCGCGACGTTCTTCTTCCTCTACCAGGGCGGCCAGATCTGGTCGTGGCTGGTGCGGTTGTTCCCCCGGGTCGCGCGCGAGCGGGTCGACTCCTCGGCCCGGCACGCGTGGGTGACCCTCACGGCATACGTGCGGGCGACCATCCTCGTGGCGGCAACGGACGCCATCGGCATCACCATCGGGGCCGTGGCGTTGCAGCTGCCGGCGTGGCCGGCGATCGGGGTGCTCGTCTTCGTGGGTGCGTTCGTGCCGATCGTGGGTGCGCTCGTCAGCGGCTTCGTCGCGGTGATCATCGCGTTCGTCGCCAAGGGCTGGGTGGCGGCCCTCATCATGCTGGCCGTGGTGATCGGGGTGCAGCAGCTGGAGTCGCACGTGCTGCAGCCGTTCCTGCTGGGGCGGGCGGTCAGCGTGCACCCGCTCGCCGTCATCCTGGTGATTGCGGCCGGCGTGGTCGTGGCCGGCATCGTCGGCGCCCTGGTCGCGGTGCCGCTCGCGGCGACGACCAACACCATCGTGAAGCATCTCGCCGGACGCGACGACGCGGCGCCGCCGGAGCAGGCGACGCCGCGTCGGGCGTAAGGCTTTCGGGCAGGTGCCGCGGCTCAGCAGGCGCGGCACTCCTGCTCGATCTGGTGGCGCCGGGCCTCGGGCTGCATCAGCCGGGGACGGCGCAGACCGCGGAACCGGTCGAGCGTGGCGAGGTTCGGGCCGTGCTCGCTGGTCCGGGGGAAGGTGGTGGGTCGGAGGTTGTCGCGGGCGCTGCGTCGGGGGCTCTGGCTGTCGGTCATGTCGTATGCAACTGCATGAGTCCGGGATGTGTTCCCGCGGAGCGCCGGTCAGCCGCCGAGCGCGGTGTCGACGACCTGCTTGGCCTCGGCCTGCACCTGCGCCAGGTGCTCCGGCCCGCGGAACGACTCGGCGTAGATCTTGTAGACGTCCTCGGTGCCCGACGGGCGCGCGGCGAACCAGGCATCCTCGGTCACGACCTTGAGACCGCCGATGGGGGCGTCGTTGCCGGGGGCGCGGGTCAGCTTGGCCGTGATGGGTTCGCCGCCGAGGGTGTCGGCGGTGACGTCGTCGGGGGAGAGGGCGGCCAGCTTGGCCTTCTGCTCGCGGTTCGCGGCGGCGTCGATGCGGGCGTATGCCGGGTCGCCGTGCTTGGCGGTCAGCTCGCCGTAGTGCTGGCTCGGGGTCTTGCCCGTGGCGGCCAGGATCTCCGAGGCGAGCAACGCCAGGATCATGCCGTCCTTGTCGGTGGTCCACACCTTGCCGTCGCGGCGCAGGAAGGAGGCGCCGGCGGACTCCTCGCCCCCGAAACCGAAGCTGCCGTCGATGAGACCGGTGACGAACCACTTGAACCCGACGGGCACCTCGACCAGCTGTGCACCGAGGTCCTCGGCCACCCGGTCGATCATCGAGCTGGAGACCAGCGTCTTGCCGATGGCGGCACCACCTGGCCAGTCGGGACGGGCGCCGCCGAAGAGGTACTGGATCGCGACCGAGAGGAAGTGGTTGGGGTTCATGAGCCCGGCGTCGGGGGTGACGATGCCGTGGCGGTCGGAGTCGGCGTCGTTGCCGGTGGCGATGTCGTACTGGTCGCGGCGGTCGATGAGCGAGGCCATGGCGTAGGGGGACGAGCAGTCCATGCGGATCTTGCCGTCCCAGTCCAAGGTCATGAAGCGCCACGTCGGGTCGACGAGGGGGTTGACCACGGTCAGGTCGAGGCCGTGCCGGTCGGCGATGGCCTGCCAGTACTCGACCGACGCGCCGCCCAGCGGGTCAGCGCCGATCCGCACGCCGGCGTCCTTGATCCGTTGCAGGTCAACGACGTTCGGCAGGTCGTCGACATAGGTGCCCATGAAGTCGTAGGGCTGCGCGTGGGCACGGGCCCGGCCGAACGGCATACGCCGCACGCCGTCCAGACCAGCCGCGATCAGCTGGTTGGCCCGGTCCGCGATCCACTTGGTGGCGTCGGTGTCGGCCGGGCCACCAGACGGCGGGTTGTACTTGAAGCCACCGTCGGTCGGGGGGTTGTGCGAGGGGGTGACGACGATGCCGTCCGCGAGACCGCTGCCCGTGGTGCGTCCGTCGTTGGCCCGCAGGATCGCGTGGCTGACCGCCGGGGTGGGCGTGTAGCCGTCGTGGTCGTCGACGAGAACGGTGACGTCGTTGGCGGCGAGCACCTCGAGGGCGGACGCCCAGGCCGGCTCCGACAGGCCATGGGTGTCACGCCCCATGAAGAGCGGACCGTCATAGCCCTGGCCCTTGCGGTACTCGCAGATCGCCTGCGTCGTGGCGAGGATGTGGGCCTCGTTGAAGGCCGTCTTGAGGCTGGACCCGCGGTGCCCCGACGTGCCGAACACGACCTGCTGGTCGGGGTTCTCGGGATCGGGCTCACCCGTGTAGTAGGCCGTCACCAGGTGTGCGACGTCGACGAGGTCGGACGGCTGGGCCGGCTGACCGGCGCGCGGGTCGTTCATGACTCATCCTCCTGGGCGGGCTGCGGTGACTGGGTCGGCTCGGCCGGTGCCTCGTCGAGTGGCGTGAGGTAGACCGCGGACAGCTTCGCGACCGTCACCTCGACCGAGTACGGCTGGCCGTCGGCCGGCACCGGCTGGGCGTCGAGGACCCGCCCGGCCTGGCTGGGGGTGCCGTACTCGTCGAAGCCGCTGGTGTCCAGCGCCACCTGCCATCGACCCGCCCGCGGCACGCCGACGCGCATGGGGTCACGCGGCATACCACCGAAGTTGACGACCACGGCGACCACTGGACCCTCACGGTCAGGTGAGCCAAATCGCAAGTAGGAGTAGGTGTTTCCGGCGTTGTCGTTGGCGTTCAGCCACTCGAAGCCGGCCGGGTCGGAGTCGAGCGCCCACATCGCCGGGTTGTCGCGGTAGACCTGGTTGAGCTCCTTGACCAGGTTGTGCACGCGGTAGTGCGACGGGTGGTCGAGCAGCCACCAGTCGAGCGACCGGCCGTCGGCCCACTCGGCCTCCTGCGCGAACTCGCTGCCCATGAACAGCAGCTGCTTGCCGGGGTGGCTCCACAGGTAGGCGAGGAACGCGCGCACCGTCGCGAGCTGGTCGTACCGGCTGCCGGGGATCTTGCGCAGCAGCGAACCCTTGCCGTGGACGACCTCGTCGTGGCTGATCGGCAGCAGGTAGTTCTCGCTGTAGGCGTACATGAGCGAGAACGTCAGCAGGTTATGGTGGAACTGGCGGTGGACCGGGTCCTCCTTGAGGTAGCGCAAGGAGTCGTTCATCCAGCCCATGTTCCACTTCAGCCCGAAGCCGAGACCGCCCTGGTTGGTCGGCTTGGTGACGCCGGGCCACGAGGTCGACTCCTCGGCGATCGTGACGATCCCCGGGACGCGCCGGTATGCCGTGGCGTTGGCTTCCTGCAGGAGCGCCACCGCCTCGAGGTTCTCCCGTCCGCCGTGGACGTTGGGGAGCCACTCGCCGTCGCGGCGCGCGTAGTCGAGGTAGAGCATCGAGGCGACGCCGTCCACGCGCAGACCGTCGACGTGGAACTCCTCGAGCCAGTAGACGGCGTTGGCCACGAGGAAGTTGCGCACCTGCCGGCGACCGAAGTCGAAGATGTACGAACCCCATTCGGGGTGCCAGCCGCGGCGGGGGTCGGCGTGCTCGTAGAGGGGCAGTCCGTCGAAGCGCGCCAGCGCCCACGGGTCGGTCGCGAAGTGGCCAGGCACCCAGTCGAGGATGACGCCGATGCCGGCCTGGTGCAGCCGGTCCACCAGGTAGCGGAAGTCGTCAGGGGAGCCGTAGCGCGCGGTGGGGGCGTAGTAGCCCGTGACGTGGTAGCCCCACGACGGCGGGTAGGGGTGCTCCATGATCGGCATGAACTCGACATGGGTGAAGCCGATGTCGCTCACGTAGTTGACGAGGTGCTCGGCCAGCTCGCGGTAGGTCTGGCCCTGTCGCCAGGACCCGAGGTGCACCTCGTAGATGCTCATCGGGCCGGTGTGCGGGTTCGCCTCCGCCCGGCGCTGCATCCAGTCGCCGTCGTTCCAGTCGTAGTGGGAGCGTTCGACCTTGGACGCGCGGCCTGGGGGCAGCTCCGTGGCACGAGCCATCGGGTCGGCCTTCTCCTGCACCCGTCCGTCAGCTCCGCGGACGAGGAACTTGTAGAGCGTGTCCTCACCCACCTCGGGCACGAAGAGCTCCCACACGCCGGACTCACCGAGCAGGCGCATCGGGTGGCTGCGGTTGTCCCAGCGGTTGAAGTCGCCGGTGACGTGCACCGACTGGGCCCGCGGCGCCCACACGGCGAACGACGTCCCGCGCACGGTGCCCATCGGGCCGTCGTACTCGCGCACGTGGGCGCCGAGGACGGTCCACAGCTGCTCGTGGCGGCCCTCGCCGATGAGGTGCAGGTCGATGTCGCCGAGCGTCGGGGCGAACCGGTAGGGGTCGTCCTGCACGTGCTCGAAACCGTCGGCATAGGTGACCAGCAGGCGGTAGTCCTGGGTCTGCGTGGCGCCGGGCAGCAGGCCGGCCCAGACACCGTCGCTCTGGTGCTCGAGCTCCACCCGCTCACCGTCGGCCAGCTTTGCCGCGACCGACCGGGCGAACGGCCGGTAGGCCCGGATGACCAGGCCCTCGGGCTCGAGGTGGTGGCCGAGCAGGTCGTGCGGCTGCTGGTGGCGGCCGTCGACGAGGGCGCGGATGGCCTCCGCCGGGGAGGTGGGCACGGGGACGGTGACGGGTTCGCGCACCAGGGCCGGCTCGCGCCCGGCCTCCCGGGTGCCGCGAGTCTTCGGAAGATCCTCCTGGCTGGACCCAGTGCGATCTTCCGAAGACTCGGGGGTGCGGGCGGACTCAGGGGTGCGGGGCTTGTCGTTCATGGCAGGTCCCTTCGGGCGTCGTCGAGCAGGCGGGCGACCGCGGCCGTCGGGATCGACAGCCAGGTCGGCCGGTTGCGGGCTTCGTACACGACCTCGTACAGCGCCTTGTCCAGCTGGAAGGCGATGAGCAGGGCCGCGTCCTCGCGTGGGTCGCTGCCGGCGGACTCGGCGTACCCGTCGAGGAAGGCGTTCTGCGCCGACTCGACCCACTCGCGCGCCGAACGCCCGGGGTGCGAGTGCTCCCACGACCCTCCGGCGTAGTCGAACGAGCGCAGCATCCCTGCCACGTCGCGGACCGTCAGGTCAGGTCGGCTGCGTTCGAAGAGGGGCCGCAGCGGCTCCCCCTCGAAGTCGAGCAGCACCCAGCCGCGGCCGGTCACCTGGAGCACCTGCCCCAGGTGGTAGTCGCCGTGAATGCGTTGCAGTGCAGGCCAGTTCGCGTTGACGGCGCGGTCGAAGACATCGGCAATGCCGTGTTCGTATGCCGCGAGCGCGGGGACTTCGGAGGCCGCCGCGACGTAGCGACCGCGCATGCCCGCGACGACCTCGGCGATGGCCTCGACGGTCACTGGTTCGGTGGGCAGGACGGTGCGCAGCAGGTCGTGCACCTCGGCCGTTGCCGCGCCCAGCTCGCGGGCCGGTTCGGTGAAGTCGTCCCCGGCGGCGACCGCCTTGAGCGCGACCCGCCAGGCGTCCTCGGTGCCGGGGAAGAACTCCTGCGCGAACGCCAGGTCACCGCGTGCCGTGTCGCCTTCCACGAACGGCGAGGGCCAGGTCGCCGCGACCGTGCCGACCATGCCCGGCACCCGGGTCGAGCCCGCCTCGGACAGCGCGCCCTGGAGCGTGATGTCCGGGTTCTCGCCGGGCTGCAGCATGCGGAAAACCTTGCAGATCAACGGTTTCGGTGCGCCGGAGTAGTCCACGCAGTCGAAGATGATCGAGGTGTTCGACTGCTCGCCGGACAGCACCCGCGACCCCCGCAACGTCACGTCGCCGTGCCACGACGCGTGGGGCCCGGCCACGACAGCCGGCTCGCCCTTGTCCGACTCGCTGCCCGACACCGCGCCCACCCGGCCGAGCACCAGCGCGAGCAGCTGCGCGGCATACACGGGGTCGTGCGGTGCGTCGTAGACCCAACGGCGACCCAGCACGCTGTGCTCGGTGATGCCGACCAGCGCGCTGTCCCCGCCCTCGAGCGGTGCACCACGGTAGGTGAGCGGCACCTGGTAGAGCACCGGCACGGACTCGCTCTCGTCGAGGACGAGCATCGTCTCGATGCCCACCTGGCCGGCCGGGTCGTCGAGGCGCCACGACCAGACGCGACGGACCCGGGGCGTGTTGCCCTTGGCGGCATACCACCGCTGTCGGCCGAGCCACGCCTCGACGAGCTCCTTCTTGCCGGGCGAAAGTGTTGCGCCAGTGTGGATCTCAGCCACGAGCAGCCGCCGGTGCCAGTCGCAGCCAGTAGAAGTCACGCGAGCCGAGGGTCAGCGTGATGGTGCCGTCGTCGGAGACCTTCGGGAACCCCTGGCCGCCGAACAGGTCGTCCGCCTGCGCGCCCTTGAACTGGTCAGGCACCTGGATCGTCGTGGCCTGTGGGCGGCCGGTGAGGTTGTTGACGCACAGGATCGCCTCGCTGTCCTGGGCCCCGCCGTCCTCGGGCCACTCGACGCGCAGGAATGCCAGGACGCCCTCGTTGTCGGCAGGGCAGACCTCGAACGCGCCGCGACCGAACACCGGGTGCCGCCGCCGCACCTCGAGCATCGCCTTGACCCAGTGCAGCAGCGAGGAGCTGTGCGCCATCTGGGCTTCGACGTTGACGTTGTTGTAGTGGTAGACGAGCGAGGAGATCACCGGCAGGTAGAGCTTGCCGGCGTCGGCCACCGAGAACCCCGCGTTGCGGTCCGGCGTCCACTGCATCGGGGTGCGCACGGCGTCGCGGTCGTTGAGCCAGATGTTGTCGCCCATGCCGATCTCGTCGCCGTAGTAGAGGCAGGGGGAGCCGGGCAGTGACAGGAGCAGCGCGTGGATCAGCTCGATCTCGGCACGCGAGTTGTCGAGCAGCGGCGCCAGGCGGCGACGGATGCCTACGTTCGCGCGCATCCGCGGGTCGGGCGCGTACCAGCCGTACATCGCGGCGCGCTGTTCCGGCGTGACCATCTCGAGGGTGAGCTCGTCGTGGTTGCGCAGGAAGGTGCCCCACTGGGTGCCCTTGGGGATGGCGGGCGTGTTCGCGAGGACGTCGATGATGGGCGCCGCCTTCTCCTCGCGCAGCGAGTAGTAGAGCATCGGCATCACCGGGAAGTGGAAGCACATCTGGCACTCCGGCGACTCCTCGGTGCCGAAGTAGTCGACCACGTCGGCCGGCGGCTGGTTGGCCTCCGCCAACAGGATCCGGCCGGGATACTCCTCGTCGACCATGCGTCGCAGCTTGGCGAGGAACTCGTGCGTCTTCGGGTGGTTCTCGCCGTTGTGGCCCTCTTCTTCGTAGAGGTAGGGGACCGCGTCGAGCCGGAACCCGTCGATGCCCATGTCCATCCAGAACCGGACGACGTCGAACATCGCCTCGTGCACGGCTTCGTTCTCGAAGTTGAGGTCGGGCTGGTGGCTGAAGAAGCGGTGCCAGAAGAACTGCCGCCGCACCGGGTCGAAGGTCCAGTTGGAGACCTCGGTGTCGATGAAGATGATGCGCGCGTCGGTGTACTTCTCGTCGGTGTCGGACCACACGTAGAAGTCGCCGAACGGGCCGTCGGGGTCCGAGCGCGACGCCTGGAACCACGGGTGCTGGTCGCTCGTGTGGTTCATGACGAAGTCGGTGATGATGCGTATGCCGCGGGCGTGCGCCTGCGTGATCAGCTCCTGGAAGTCGGGGAGCGTCCCGAACTCCGGCAGCACCTGGGTGTAGTCGGCGATGTCGTAGCCGCCGTCGCGCAACGGTGAGGCGTAGAACGGCGGCAGCCAGAGGCAGTCGACCCCGAGCCACTGGAGGTAGTCCAGCCGCGCGATGAGCCCGGTGAAGTCGCCAGCTCCCGACCCGTTGGAGTCGCCGAAGCCACGCACCAGCACCTCGTAGAACACCGCCGTCTTGAACCACTCGGGGTCGTGCCGCAGCCCTGGCTGGTTGAGGTTGAGACCCTGCACTAGAGCCTCCTCGCCTCGACGATGTGGACCGGTTCGGTCTCGGGCCCGAGCCGCACGTAGACGTTCTCGCCCCACTGCCACGACTGGTCGGTGACGAGGTCGTGCGCGGCGATCTGGTCGTGCCAGCCCAGGCCGAGCGCGGGCATGTCGAGGTGGATCACGGACTCCCGGGTGCTGTGTGGGTCGAGGTTGGCGAGGACGAGGACGATGTCCTCGGTGCCGTCGGGGAGGGTGCGCCGCTTGGAGAACGCCATGATGTTCTCGTCGTCGACGGGGTGGAACGTGATGTTGCGCAGCCAGTGCAGCGAGGGGTGGTCGCGACGAATCTCGTTGAGCCGCTTGAGATATCCGGCCAAGGACTGTCCTTCGAGGTCACCGCCCTTCTCGTAGCGGTACCACTCACGGTCCTTGTACTCGTACTTCTCGTTGTCGATCTGCTCCTCCGCGCCGGGCCGGGCCACGTGCTCGATCAGCTCGTAGCCGGCGTAGATGCCGTAGGTCGGCACGAGGGTCGCCGCGAGCGCCGCCCGCAGCTTCCACGCGGCTGGCCCGCCGAACTGCATGTACGGCGTGAGGATGTCGTGCGTGGTCGGCCAGAACGACGGACGCATGTATGCCGCCGCGTCGCCGGCGAGCTCGCGGACGTACTCCTCGAGCTCCCACTTGGCGTTGCGCCAGGCGTAGTAGGTGTAGCTCTGCTGGAAGCCGACCTTGGCGAGCGTGTGCATCATGGCCGGCTTGGTGAACGCCTCCGCCAGCCAGATGACGTCGGGGTGCGACGCGGCGACGTCCTGGATCAGCCACTGCCAGAACTCGACCGGCTTGGTGTGCGGGTTGTCGACGCGGAAGATCTTGACCCCGTGGTCGATCCACACCTGGATCATCCGGCGCATCTCGGCATACGCCCCTGCCGGGTCGTTGTCGAAGTTGAGCGGGTAGATGTCCTGGTACTTCTTCGGCGGGTTCTCCGCGTAGGCGATCGTGCCGTCGGCGCGGGTGGTGAACCACTCCGGGTGGGTCTGCACGTAGGGGTGGTCGGGCGAGCACTGGAGGGCGATGTCCATCGCCACCTCGAGGCCGAGCTCGTCGGCGCGCGCGACGAAGGCGTCGAAGTCCTCGAACGTGCCGAGGTCGGGGTGGATGGCGTCGTGCCCGCCGTCGGGGGACCCGATGGCGTAGGGGCTGCCGGGGTCGTCCGGTCCTGCATTGAGGGTGTTGTTCGGTCCCTTGCGGGCGGCCGTGCCGATCGGGTGGATGGGGGTGAGGTAGACGACGTCGAACCCCATGTCGGCAATGGCGGGCAGGCGGTCGGCCGCGGTGCGCAGGGTGCCCGAGGTCCACTTTCCGGTCTCGGGGTCGCGAACGGCGCCTTCGGAGCGCGGGAAGATCTCGTACCACGAGCCGTAGAGCGCGCGGTCGCGTTCGACGAGCAGCGGCAGGTCACGCGAGGGGCTGACGTGGTCGCGCAGGGGGCGTTGCGCCAGCTCGGCGTGGACGGCCGGGTCGAGCGCGGCCCGCAGTCGCACGGCCGGGGGTCGAGAGGTGTCGCGCAGGGCGGTGACGGCGTCCTGCAGGGCGGTGGCGCCATCGGCCGGACGGTCCACCTCGGCGAGGGCGCGCTCGAGGACGCGGATGCCCTCGTCGAGCATCAGCTGGGTGTCGATGTCGGCGGCCACCTTGATGCCCGCGTCGTGCTCCCACGTCGCGTAGGGGTCGGACCAGCCCTCGACCCGGTAGGTCCACCAGCCGAGCCGGTCCGCGCGGACGGTGGTCTCCCAGCTGTTGAGGCCGGCGTTCGTGCAGGTCATGGGCACGTGCTGCTCGCTGCCGTCCGGGGCGGTCAGCACGACGTTGGCGTTGACCGCGTCGTGGCCCTCACGAAAGACGGTCGCGCGGATCGTGAACTCCTCGTCCACCACGGACTTGGCGGGGCGCAGGCCGTCGTCGACGCACGGTTGCACGTCCTGCACCGGGATCCGGCCGATCGGCGTCTGCGGCGGGTGGCTGCGCGGTGGCTCGACGGGGCTCGGGGCCGAGCCGGGCTTGGCCGGTATGCCGTCCACGGCCTTTCCCTTGCCTCGCGCCTTGGCCTTGCGGCCGCGCGCGGGAGTGGTGGTCGGGGGCGTGGTTGCAGGGGGGCGTGCAGTCACGCAGGCGACGCTACTCGGTTCGGCCGCGGCATACCTCTTGCGGGCACGACCCGGACGAACGCCTGAAAAGTATCTGAAAGGTTTGCAAGAACCCGTCAGAGGTGGTCGCGCGAGGCCCTAGGATGACCCCTCGTGAAGGCGATCCGACGCTTCAGCGTCCGCACTGTCCTGCCCGAGCCGCTCACGGCCCTCGGCGAGCTCGCGAGCAACCTGCGCTGGTCGTGGCACCCGCCGACCCGCGACCTGTTCCAGCAGATCGACCCGGCCGCGTGGGAGCGGGTACACCACGACCCCGTGCGGCTGCTCTCCGCGCTGTCGCCGCAGGAGCTGGCCGACCTCGCGGCCAACCAGGAGTTCACCGCCGCAGTCGGTGCGGCCAAGGCCGACCTCGACGCCTACCTGACCCAGCCTCAGTGGTACCAGGCCTGGGCGGACGGGCAGGAGCCCGGCCACGACGGGCGCCGCGCACCGAGCTCGATCGCCTACTTCAGCCCCGAGTTCGGCATCACCGAGGTGCTGCCGCAGTACTCCGGCGGCCTCGGCATCCTCGCCGGCGACCACCTGAAGACGGCCTCCGACCTTGGCGTGCCGATCGTCGGCGTCGGCCTGTTCTACAAGACCGGCTACTTCAAGCAGAGCCTCAACCGCGACGGCTGGCAGCAGGAGACCTATCCCGTCCTCGACCCCGACGGCCTGCCGCTCAGCCTGCTGCGCGAGGAGGACGGCACCCCGAGCGTCGTCACCCTGGACCTGCCCGGTGGCCGCAGCCTGCACGCCCACGTGTGGCGGGCCCAGGTCGGGCGAGTTCCGTTGCTGCTGCTGGACTCCGATGTGCCCGACAACGACGAGGCCGCCCGCAACATCACCAACCGGCTCTACGGCGGTGGCGGTGAGCAGCGGCTCCAGCAGGAGATGCTGCTCGGCATCGGCGGCGTCCGCGCGCTGCGTCTGTGGTCGCGGCTCACCGGCGCGCCGGCGCCGGACGTCTACCACACCAACGAGGGCCACGCCGGGTTCCTCGGCGTGGAGCGCATCCACGAGCTGACCCAGTCCGAGGGCCTCTCCTTCGACGAGGCGCTCGAGGCAGTCCGCGCCGCAACGGTCTTCACGACGCACACCCCGGTGCCAGCGGGTATCGATCGGTTCGGCGCGGACCTGATCACGCTGCACTTCGGCGGTGACAACGCGGTCGCCGGTGTGCCGGTCGAGCAGCTGCTCGAGCTGGGTGCGGAGACCTACCCCGGCGGGCAGCCCGGCATCTTCAACATGGCCGTCATGGGCCTGCGCCTGGGCCAGCGCGCCAACGGCGTCTCGCAGCTGCACGGTGTCGTGAGCCGCGAGATGTTCGACGGGCTGTGGCCCGGCTTCGACGACGCCGAGGTGCCGATCACGAGCATCACCAACGGTGTCCACGCCCCGACGTGGGTCGACCGACGTGTCTACGAGCTGGCGGCCAAGCACCTCGGCACGACCGACATCGAGCGCGAGGACGCCTGGGACCGCATCCCCGACGTGCCGCGTCAGGCGATCTGGGAGACCAAGCGCGAGATGCGCGCCCAGCTCGTCGAGGAGGCCCGACGCCGCACCAAGGCGTCGTGGAAGAAGCGTGGTGCCAGCCCGGCCGAGCTCGGCTGGACCGACGACATCCTCGACCCCGACGTGCTGACCATCGGGTTCGCCCGCCGGGTGCCGACCTACAAGCGGCTCACGCTCATGCTGCGCGACCCGGAGCGGCTCAAGCGCCTCCTGCTCGACCCGGAGCGCCCGATCCAGCTCGTCATCGCGGGCAAGTCGCACCCGGCCGACGAGACCGGCAAGCAGCTCATCCAGCAGATGGTGCGGTTCGCCGACGACCCCGAGGTGCGCCACCGGATCGTCTTCCTGCCCAACTACGACATCGCCATGGCGCAGCACCTCTACCCGGGCTGCGACGTCTGGCTCAACAACCCGCTGCGCCCGTTCGAGGCGTGTGGCACCAGCGGCATGAAGGCCGCGCTCAACGGTGGCCTCAACCTCTCGATCCTCGACGGCTGGTGGGACGAGTGGTACGACGGCGAGAACGGTTGGGCCATCCCGACCGCCGACGGCGTCGAGGACGAGCAGCGCCGCGACGACATCGAGGCGGCTGCCCTCTACGACCTCATCGAGACCCAGGTCGCGCCGCGGTTCTACGACCGTGACGCCGACGGCCTGCCGCAGAACTGGCTGTCGATGATGGTCCACACGCTGCAGACCTTGAGCCCCAAGGTCCTCGCCAGCCGCATGGTCCGCGACTACGTCATCAAGCTCTACGCCCCGGCCGCCCGCGCGGGCTGGGAGATGAACGGTCCCGGCTACCCGGGGGCCAAGGAGCTCGCGGCCTACAAGCAGAAGGTCGAGGCAGCCTGGTCCCAGGTCCGCGTCGACCACGTGGAGTCCGCGGGCGTGAGCGACAGCCCGCAGATCGGTGAGACCCTGCACGTGCGGGCCTACGTCTCGCTGGGCGAGCTGTCACCCGACGAGGTCGACGTCCAGGTCGTGCACGGCACGGCGAACGAGAGTGACGACCTCACGGACATCCAGGCCGAGTCGTTGCAGCACGTCGAGTCCTACGAGGGCGGCCGGCACCAGTTCGCCGGCGACTTCGCGCTGTCGCGCACCGGGTCGTTCGGCTACACCGTGCGCATCCTGCCCAAGCACCCCGGGCTGGCCAGCGAGAGCGAGCTCGGGCTGGTCGTCAACGCCTGAAAACCCTTGTGACACACCAGATATGCCGCGTGCGAGAGTCTCGCACGCGGCATACCTGCGCCCGGGCCTCGGTGAGGGACGCGGCTCAGGCGTCGCGCAGGAGAGCCACGACGGGGGCGAGGTCCTGCGCGTGGTTGGCGCCTGCGCAGACGTAGGAGACACCGGTGCGCTCGCGCCGCTCCACGAGGGTCTGCGCCATGTCGTCGGGCGTCCCGCGCAGGTAGGTCGCGGCATCCGCCTCGACGAGACGCTCCATGGTGAGACCCATCTTCTCGGCGAGCCAGGGCGGCACCTCGTCACCGACGGCTGACAGGTTGACGTTGAGCTGAACGTCATCGGCCCGGTCGCCCGCCCCGGCGCGCACCGTGTCGGCCATCCGCGCGAGGTCGTCGGCGGTCGCGAACGGTGAGGCCCCGAGCGCGACGACGTCGGCGAGGCGACCGCCGAGGGCGAGCATCCGCGGGCCCGCTGCGGCGACCGTGATGTGCACGTCAGGCGTTCGCGCGCGAACCGCCTCGATGGTCGCCTCGAGGTGGGCCATCCGCTCGCCGGGGGTGCCGAACTCGACGCCGAGCTGGCGCGCCTCATCCTCGGCATCGGGTCGCCCAGCGCCCAGGCCGAACTCGACCCGCCCGCCCGAAAGCTGGTGCAGCCCAGCGGCATCCGCGGCCACGAGGCCGGGGCTGCGCAACGGCGTCGCCACGACGTAGGGACCGACCGCGATGCGCTCGGTAGCTGCCGCGGCGGACGCGCAGGCCAGGGCCGCGGGGGTGGCGTGCAGGTTGTCGGGCACGAGCAGGCTGTCGAAGCCGAGCTCCTCGACCTGGCGCGCGGTGCCGGCCCAGTCGGCGCCCGGGTAGGGGAGCGCGACGAGGCCGAAGCGGAAGGGCGTTGTCATGGCTGTCTCCTGGGGTCGTCCATCGAACGTCCACCACTGTTGTCCCACGCGCAGGGCGGGCGAATCCCCCTCGGGAAGGCTTCGGTCCTACTCCCTTGGGTGCATGGCCGAAAAGGCGGCGGCCCGGACCCCTGGAGGTCCGAGCCGCCGCCGAGCGGGTCGGGGACCGGTCAGCCGAGCTCGTCCAGGGCTCGCTTGGAGCCCGGGTGCAGCTCGACCGGTGCGGTCTCGGCCGCCGTCTTGGGGTCGAGCTCCTTGGCCGCGACGTGCACCTTGACGAGGTCGTCCTTCTTGTCGAAGAGCAGCTTGGTGAGGGCGCAGGCGTTGTTGTCGGCGAAGTCCGAGCGCACCAGCAGGTCGTTGGGCACCACGATCGTCTTGGCGTCGGCCTCGGTGCCGTAGGTCGCCGCCGGGATGGTGCCCTCGGCGTAGACCGAGTTGACCGCCTGCATCTTGGGCAGCAACGGGGTGATGTCGACGAACTTCACCTGGCCCTTCATCGAGCTGACCAGGTCGGTGATGCCACCGGTGGGCAAACCACCGGACCAGACGAGCCCGTCGATGCTGCCGTCCTTCATGCCGTCGACGGTCTTGGCGAGGTCGAGCCGCTGCGCCTTGACATCACCGGGCTTCAGGCCGGCGGACTCGATGAGGCGGTTGGCGATGACCTCGGTGCCGGACTTGGGAGACCCGGTGGAGATCCGCTTGCCCTTGAAGTCCTCGACGCTGTTGATGCCGGACTTCGTGCTGACGACGACCTGGGTGTAGTTGGAGTAGATCCGGGCGAGCGCCTTGACGTCGGCCTGCTTGCCCTCGAACGCGCCCTTGCCCTGGACCGCGTCCGCAGCCGTGTCGGCCAGGGAGAAGGCGATGTCGTACTTCTTGTCGACGAGCTGCTGGATGTTCTGCACCGAGGCGCCGGTCTCGGCAGCGGTCGCCTTGATCTTGGTGTTGGCGGAGATGACCGATGCGAGGCCGCCACCGAGGGCGTAGTAGACCCCGGTGCTGTTGCCCGTGGCGATGGTCATCTGCGCCGGGCTGGCCTCGCAGGACGACGTGTCACCGCCGGCGTCGGCACCGGTGCGGTCCTGCTTCCCACCGCAGCCTGCGACCGCGAGGACGAGTGCCGTGACGGCGGCGAGCGTGGTGGCTGATCGGCGAATCGTGGTGACCGGTCGGCGGATCGTGGAGCGCCTCATGCTGTTTCCTCCTGGGTGCGGGTTCTGTTGCGGGTGACGTAGGCAAGGGCGACGGCGGCCGCGAGGAACGCGAGCCCGACGCCGATGGAGAAGGGCTGGAGGTAGAGCAGGAGCGCGGCGGCTGGGACGCACAGGGCGCGGACGATGGGCGAGGCCGGGCCGAAGAGCCAGCCGCCCGTGACCACCGCGAGGGCGGCGACTGCGAGCATCGACACCACCGTGGTCCAGATGATCGACACGACGTCGCCCTGCATGAGCAGGTGGGATCCGTTTTCGGTGATGACGAAAGCCAAGGGCGCGAGGAAGGCGGGCAGGGTGTACTTCCACGCCTGCCACATCGTCTTGATCGTGTCGCCACCGGTGATGGCCGAAGCCGCCACTGCCGCAAGGGCTGTCGGGGGAGAGACCTCGGAGAGCACGGCGTAGTAGAAGATGAACATCGCGGTCTCGGGGGCGCTGACGCCAAGACTCTGCAGGGCCGGCCCGATGACGACCCAGCTGATGATGAAGGACGCCGTGACTGGGACCGCCAGGCCGAGGATGGCGATGGCGACGGCGGCGAGGACGGCCGTGATGACGAGGACGCCGGTGGGGTTGTCCGTGACCGCCTTCGCCACGCTGACCAGGATCGTCGCGAGGCTCTGCCCGATGCCGGTCTTGACGATGACCGAGGTGATGATGCCCGCCGCGGCACACACGGACGCGACCGGCAGCACCGAACGCACACCGGCGGCCAACCCGCGATAGAGCTGCGCGGCATACCTGCGCAACGCCTCCGGGAGGGGTCGCTTCTCGTCGTCGGGGTCGAGTGGATCGCGGTGGGAGACAACGCGTTCGACCAAGCCGAAGCCGGCAGCGACGAGGGTGGCGTAGACGACTGCCTTGAACGGTGGGATGTCGAGCGCGAGGAAGACGATGATGACGAACAGCGACAGGAAGTGGTAGCCGAAGCGAAGCAACAGGTGACGCGCGCTGTGCGTGTTGACGGTGACCTCGCGGGCGCCGAACCGGCGGGCGTCGATCTCGACGGCGAGGATGATCCCGAGGTAGTAGAGGATCGTCGGGATCGTGGCCCAGAGCAGGACGTTGAGGTAGTTCTGGCCGAGGTATTCGGCGATGATGAAGGCTGCGGCGCCCAGCGTCGGAGGCGACAGGATGGCGCCGATGCCGGCCGCCGCGAGCATGCCGCCGGCGTTCTCCTTGGGGTAGCCCGCCTTGCGCAGGATCGGCCAGGCGACCGAGCCGAGGCTGACGGCGGTGGCCGTGCCCGAACCCGAGACGGTGCCGAGGAGGAAGCCGGACAGGGCGACCGTGCGGCCGGGGGCAGAGGTCGACTTGCGGAACGCCGCGAACGAGATGTCGATGAAGAACCGGCTGGCACCCGTGGCCTCGAGGACCGCGCCGTAGATGGTGAACAGGACGATGTAAGAGGCGGCGACGTCGAGCGGGACGCCGAAGAACCCGGAGGCGTCGTTGTAGAAGCCGTTGATGATGCCGGTGAAGTCGATGCCCGCGTGGCTGATCGACCACGACACCGGGAGGAAGCCGCCGTAGTAGGCGTAAAGGAACGCGACGATGCACACGGCCGGCAGGACGAGGCCGGTGGTGCGGCGGGTGGCCTCGAGGACGAGCACCGTCAGGATCGTGCCCATGACGAGGTCGACGGTGCCGAGCTCGCCCTGGCGGTCGAGGAAGGCGTCGAACCCGCCGCCGCCGTCGCCGATGACGAACGGCTGCACGGGGTAGATGCACACCACGAAGGCGAAGATGGCCAGCGCCCAGTCGAGAGGGCCCGGGTTGTCGGAAGTCGTTGTGGGAGTGGGCCCGTCGGCGCGGCCCTTGGTCAGACGCGAGCGGCGACGTCCCGCGCGGTAGCAGACGAACACCATCGGCAGGATGAACGCGAGGAACAGGATCAGGTAGTACTGCCCGCCTTGCCGCAGTGGCCGGAAGACCTGGTAGAGCACGAACAGCGACACGAGGAAGCAGACCGCCGTGAGCACCTGGTCGAGCCGCGGCGACAGCCGCCGCGCCGGTCGCTCCTCGTCGTACTCGGCGACCAGCTCCTCCACCGATGCGTCAGGCGTCCGCGCAGGGCCGGGCTGCGTGACCTCCGTTGGTCCCGTCATGGTGCCCAACCTATGCCGCTTTGCGCTGTGCGAGAGGGATGCCCGGTATGCCGTGTTGCCGGGTCGGTGCCGACCGCGTGCGTCGCGCATCTCCTGAGACTGGGTGACTGCCCTGCTTGTGCCCTGACTTCGGGCCACTCAGGGCCGGTCGTGCGGCCGCCGTCGAGACCGAGTGGCCGGAAGTGCGGACGGGTTGGGCCCGTGTTCGGTGACGGCGGAACTGGTAGTTGTCAGTTCATTGAATTCCTTTGGGGCGCAGCGGGTTTGGGTCGAAGTGTTGTCGGTGGTCGGGTCTAGGTTTGGGTTATGGCAAGGACGTCGACTCTCCCGCAGCGCCGGCAGGCGGTGGAGGCGGCGTGCGCTGCGATGGAGGGGTTGGCGGGGGAGCTGTGGAACGCGCAGGGTGAAGAGCTCGCATCGTTGATGGAGCTCTTCGACCGGGTCGGGGAGCTGGCTGCGGCGGGTCGGTTCGCGGTCGTCGCGGAGGCGGTGGACCGTGGTGAGGTCGGCGGCAGCACCGGTGGCGGGACTGCGGGACTCCAGCGGTGGGTGCGTGATCACGCGCCCTCGTTGCGCGCAGGAGGGTCCGCCGCAGTGGTGACGGTGGTCGAGGCTGCGCAGCATCCGCGATTCGCTGCCGTCAAGGAGGCAGTCACCGACGCGGCGGTGCCGGTGGGCAACGCTGCGTGTGTGGTCGAGGAGTACCGGCGGATCGCCCACCGCCTGAAGCCGGAGGCCAAGGAGCCCGTCCTGACCGAGCTGCTCGAGCGCGCCAAGGTCGGGACCCGCACCGAGATCCGTAGGCTGCGGCCGGCGCTGATCGCGCGCTACGGGGTCGACGGGGAGTTTCAGTGCGACCAGGACCGCATCCACGAGGCGACTTCGTTGTCCCAGCCGCACGGTGACGGTTCCGGGCTGTTCGAGTACCGCATGGTGGCCGACGGTGAGGCGAAGGCCGCGCTCGAGGCGGCTATCCAGGCTCTGTCCGCCCCGCGGCCGGCCGACGGCGAGCCCGACCAGCGCCCGTCGCGCCAGCGCCGGTTCGAGGCACTCCTCGAGGTCGTCCGGCGCGGGGTGGCGTCTGCGGATGGGGTGCCGAGCACGCCCAAGGCGCAGCTGATGGTCACGATGGACCTGCCCGACCTGCTCGCCCGGACCGGGGCCGGCACGGTGCTCGGGTCGTCCGTGACCGGCGACCTCATCGGTCCCGAGACGGTCAGGCGGATCGCGTGTGGTGCCGGGGTCACCCCGGTGGTCCTCGGCGGCAAGGGCGAAGTCCTCGACCTCGGCCGTGCTCAGCGACTGTTCTCCGCTGCGCAGATCCGCGCCCTCTGGCTACGGGACCAGCACTGCACCTACCCCGGCTGCACCGTGCCCGCATCATGGTCCGACGCCCACCACCTGTGGCACTGGGCGGACGGCGGACCCACGGACCTCGACTTCGCCGCACTGACCTGCGACCGGCACCACACCGTCATCCACCGCAAGGGGCTGCACGGTCACGTGCTGGACGGCAAGGTCGTCTGGGACCTCACGCCCGGCTCCTACGACCACTGGCTACGCCAACGGCAGGCC
>Ga0233425_10002119_pt1 | contig 40511 bp, 48 predicted proteins | sample Watercolumn_Towu_2_FD_181712 | JGI IMG/M metagenome (GOLD analysis project Ga0233425, IMG submission 181712) | Freshwater microbial communities from Lake Towuti, South Sulawesi, Indonesia - Watercolumn_Towuti2014_140_MG | ecosystem: Environmental > Aquatic > Freshwater > Lake | place...
CAGAACGGTTACTGCGAGAGCTTCAACGGCAAATTCAGAGACCAGTTTCTGAACGGCGAGCTGTTCTACAGCCTGAATGAAGCGCGCATCCTGATCGAGCAGTGGCGTATCCATTACAACACCGTTCGGCCTCATCGATCGACCGGCAGGCGGCCGCTTCCGGCTCCCACTACTCGCCGATAACTTGCAGGACCAGATCGCGGGCACGGGCGCGTGTGTCGAAGTCCACCACCACAATCTGCTGCCAGGTCCCCAGTTCCAATTGCCCGCCGTTGAACGGAACAGTGACTGATTGGCCCTGCAACTGCCCGCGCAGATGACTGTGCCCGTTGTCCTCGCCGGCATTTCGCGTATTGTGCTGCCAGTCCGGATCGGCCGGGACCAGACGATCCCAGAGAGTTTTCGTGTCGCCCCGAATGCCCGGCTCGTCCTCGATGATCAGCACCGAGGCCGTGGTGTGCTTGATGAACACGGTCACGATCCCCGCGCGCAAGTCTGACCCGGCAACGGCGGTCGAGACGGTTTTCGTAATATTTTCGATCCGCGTGTCCCCGGTCATGGCCAAGCGAATTGGAATCGTCTTCACTGCCATCACTGGCCTCCGGGTGCAAGATGACGCAGATACCGCCGTTCGGACTTGCCTAATGCAGTCCCGCGAGCCTGTTCGAGAATTGAGTCAAACGCCCCTTCGGAGGCGAGCGCGCGCAGTGCCCTCATGACTTCGTCGCTTACGATGCCCTCCTGTGCAAGCTTGTCGAGGTAGGCAAAGGCCACCGGCAATGTCTCCTTGCCCCGCACGTAGTAGTCACGCCCGCGCCGCCGGTTGCTGTAGGCCTCGAACTGCTCGCAGGCCACGAGGATTTCGGCCAGCTGCTTGACCCACGGCTTCGCCGTCGTCAAGCGCTCGGGATAATAGTAGTAGAGCATCACCAGCTGCATCCACGGCGCCCAGCTGATGCCCAGCTTCTCGATGGCCGGCTTGACCGCCAGCAGCCGCCTGGCCAACCGGCGGGCATAACCCAGCCGCATTTCCACCTGTTCAGTCGCCCAACGATCCATCACGATACCCGCTGCCTCCAGATCGCGGCGGTACAAAGACAGGAATGCCTCGGCCTCCCGGCCATATCTGGTTTCAGGATGAATGGTACGCCAGTCACGAGGCCTGGTGGGAATACCCCGCTCCTTTGCCCAGGACCAGATTGCCCCGAAAAGAGTGCGGTCAAGCCCGGCCCGGCCTAGGTCGTGCAGCAGACAGGCAATCTGATAGGCGCGCACTCGCTCGCCGGGATGTCCCAGCCGCTCGGCCACTGCCGCACACATACGAGCCGTTCGCACGGCATGAGCACGGTCGTAGCCTCGAATCACCCGCCTCTTCCGATTTGGATGCGGATAATCGTAGAGCCGCATGAGCCGGGCGACAAGCTGACGCGGGATTAAGAGCGGGGCTGTCGGACGACTGGTCAGCATAGCTGGAGTTGAGATGGAATCCACGTGAGACGTGAGAACCTAGTGGGCAGAATATCGTCGTGGGAAATAGAGTGTCAAGGCGACAGAACCAGTGCCGCGCTCGCCCAATCTCCGAAACTTTGCTATGCTGCGAATGACCGCATGGCTTGCACTGTACGCGCATCCGAGGCAACTGTGGCACGGCCAATCACTTCTGCCTTCATCCCGCTGTTTCTCCTCCTCGTCAGCGCACCGACCGTATTCTCCGGGTCGTTCGATCATCTCACTGACCTGACCGGGACAGTGAACGCCATTGTCACACTGAAGGGGCGCGACAACTTCACCAGCGAATATCGCTACGACGTGAGCGTCAGGAACCACTCGCCCGATGCCATCGTCGCCGACTCGCTGGTCATCGTGCCTGCCTGAAGCAGGTTGCTTCAGGCAGGAGCGGGCCTCGATCCGCCGTCGATCACTGATGCGGTCTATAGCGTTTATTTGTGAGGAGCGATACGGGAGAGACGTGAAATCAGCGGGGCGCGCGTGGCACGTCTAATTTGAATACTTCCTCGGGTTGACCTTCCTGGTTGCTTTCCATTTCCAGGGCGGTACGGGATTCGGATCGGACCACAGCCCTTTCCCGGCAGCTCTGGCCAGTTGTTCGAGGTCCTCAAGACTCCGGCCTTCAGAGGATTCCGGTCTCGACCAGGCCAGCCCCTCTTTGACCAGCTCTTGGGCGATGCTTCGTCCGTCCTGTAGCACGACGGCGGCGGTGATGCGGCCTTGCCGGTTCCGCTTCAACGCCTTGATCACGACCTCGCGGTTCCCCACGTAGGCCGCCGTCGCCAGCTTGGCCTGTTGCCCATAAGGCTGCCTGAGTTCGGGGCATTCCACATCCTTCACGTGGATCGTTTCCTTCCGCCCATCGTGATAAATCGTGAGGCGATCCCCCTCGTGAACCGTGACGACTCTCGCGGCAAAGTCCGCCCATGACAGAGCCGGACAGGCAGCGGTCCAGGCGAGCACCAGCCCTATCGCGAGGTAACGCTTCGTCATAATGTCGTATGCTACTGCCTACGGGCCAGCCAGCCAACTATTTCTTGAATTTGAACCGACGAGACGCTTCCCCCGGGAGGGAAGAACCGAATAGGTCCACAGGAGGGAATTAACCGAGACTGTACGCGCACCCATTGATGAGCTTGAGAGGGACGGGGTAGGGCGGATACTGCTTTGCTTAGGAGTCGTGCTTGCGATCCAGCTGACAGGCGATCACAAAATCCAGGTCGTATGGATAGGCCTCTGCCATCTCATAGCCGACCCGATTGCGCTCAACCTGACATTCCTGAGAGGTGGCATAGGTCTGCAAGACCGTGATCTTGCTCAAACCGGGCACATCGTTCAGGAGAATCATAATTAAGAACCACATGGGACTCCTTCCAGCCGCTCCGGTAAGCCTTGAACGCGGCCTCGTGCGAACCCTTTCCATGTCCGCGCTGCAATGACGTCCGCTTCCTATTCGCCCTCCCTCTCCGCAACCTTTAGGTCGTCGAGCCACACAGGGGCTCTTTACAGCCTGGTGTGCATAGTGACTCTCCCGACATCATAGCCCCCAGCGAGGCAAGTGCAAGAAGTTTCCCGTTTTATTCCGGAACTGGCGGCCGGCCATTCACGGCCGACCGGCAGTTCCGGTGGCCGGCACTCCAACTACCTCGCTGAGGATTCTTGCCGGGGCATCGCAGGAGCGTCGCATTCGCTATAGGAGCTGAGGTGTGGTACTCTTAACCACACGGTTGACGGTTACAATCCTATCCCTCGCGCCTCCCTCAATCGGTTCCAGGTCCCGCGCGATCGATATCCTGATTCCAGAGCCCGTCCGCCTGGTGTCTAGAAGTCGCTTGTGGAGACGGCTTCGGCCGAGCAGGCATCGAACGCCGTGATCACACTCGAAGGCGGAGGGCTGACGGGATGCTCCTGCGCCTGTTGGTCAACCTGCGCATCCGAGATCTCATGAGCGCTACTTTGAAACGAAAGGAGTCTCAATGGGCCGCCTGAACCTAGAACCCCTGATGACCTTTCCGGACGGATCCTATCTGGTGATCAGCACGGAGTGTTCGAAGGACGGTGAGTTCTCCTGCGCACTCTACAGCGCCGTTGAGACGGACGACCGCACTGCTTTCCAGGTCATTTCGAATCACCTTCTCTCGGCCGCAACCTGTGTGAGTGCACAAGAACACGCCTACAGCTGTGCCCTTAGGCTCTACCCGCGTGCCGCGGAGATCATGAAAAAGCCGCCGTACCTCATCTGGCATGGGCCACAATCGTCGGGGGTCCAGTGATTCTGCGCTTCTCACCCCCGCCACGCAGTCAGAGATGGCAATGGACGCATTCACCGGACACCTGTCCGCTTATTTGCAGGAGGCCACTATGAGTGCATCGAGCACGTCCCGGTCGCACGCGATACGCAAGTGGGTACGGATCCCTGACGGTACGAAAGTGCGCCACAGCCACCACGCCTATGAAGGATATGTCGATGGCCTCACCGAACTCGTGGAAGGGCCGGAGCGCAATCCTGACGGAAAAACACAGTACCGAGTGAATGTCGGGGCCGGAGCCAGACAGCTGGTGTCAGAGGAGAACCTCAGCATCCTGCTCGATCAGAACAATTTGGTCATGATAGGGAAGGAGAAAGAGCCCTATCGCCGGTCTATGACTGCCCACCTGCGCGCCTCCTTTGAGGAACACAGGTTAGTTCACGCCTCTTGAAAAGCTATGACCAGTAGCTATTTCATCGCGCAGCATGGTAGGATGCCCATGTTTCATGACGGAGGGCCTCGCATGAAACGAGATCACAACGGCCCATCACTGATGTTGTTGTTACCGAGAATCTGATCGGAAGCCTGACCCAAGCCGCCTCGCTGATTGCGTCTTCGGCCCTCTCCTTCCCCTCGTGAAGTTCTTCTCGCGTCTCAGACAATGTCATTTCTGGAAGGAGGAACCCCCATGGGTTCAAAACTGTATGTCGGCGGGTTGCCGTACTCGGCAACCGAATCGCAACTCACCACCCTCTTTGCCGCACATGGCACAGTCGAATCGGCTCGCGTGATCGCGGACAAGTTCACCGGCCAATCGCGCGGATTCGGCTTCGTCGAAATGTCGACTCCCGAGGAGGCCAAGGCCGCCATCACGGCCTTGAACGGCTCGGAAATGGACGGGCGGTCCTTGACCGTGAACGAAGCCAAGCCGCAGGAACCTCGGTTCGGCGGCGGTGGCGGTCGTTTCGGCGGCGGTAACAACCGCAGCCGCTTCTAAACGCACCGGGCGTTCCGCCTGAAATACAGACGGGGCGCTTCGGTTGAAGCGCCCCGTCGTCCCACCATCTCGAACGAGCCCGTCCTTATGACGCGGCTTGGCTCCGCACCTCACCGCCTCCCCTACCTCCACGTGCGATGCGCTTCGCTCACCTGCTCACCGCTATCTGTCTTGATGATCATCCACTTCACATCGTCAGGAATTGAGACGATCTTGAGTTGGGCGGCATGTCCGTTGACTGCTTCCCGCAGCTCTTCCACCACACGGATCAGTTTTTCGTCGTCTCGTGGAATGATTTTCCCACACTGATTCAGGCTCGGTTCCCGCGGCCCGGCTGCCTCCGCCCAGTACGCACCACGGTCGGGCTCCTGCAAGGCATCCTGCTGCCCTAGCTCACGCAACCGGACAAACGCTTCATGACTCACGCTAAAGTCGTCGTAGCTCTTGTTGATGATGATTTTTTCCATGGCGTCTATCCATTGGTTTGAGTCGCCGCCTGTCGAGCAGTTAGTTTACTTCATAGGTTGTGACCGGCCACCGGTATGACGGTTCGGCTACGAGGCTGGCTCGACGTCCTTATATCCAATATAGTTCCCCGTCCAATGGGAGTACCGGCGGTTGGCCCAGGTGGCCACTTCATTTTTCTTGAGTTCTCCATACATCTTCTGGAGAACTGTGCCGAACTTGCCCAGATCTCCTTGAATTTCGATGAGATCCTGCTCCGTGATTTTCTCCCACTTCGCCTTGAGCGGCGCTCTCAGTTGTTCCCAGAATTGTCCGAACTGCTCTTGATTCATCTTCGACTCCTTGGTGAGAATGTCGGAACCTCCCGTCCCTCTCGACGACACAACGCGATCCGGCGTTTTCCGGCAGACAGAACGGCCACGGCGGTTCAGGCGTAGAAGCGGCGGAGACCGGGGAATCAGACGCGCAGGAACAGCCCTGGAAGGAACGCGCGAGCGATAGGACAGTCGGCGTCTTAGTACGTCATGGCTGCAGCCTACAGGCCCGAGTGTGTTCTGTCATTCGGACGACCGGATGAGACTATCCATTCGATAGATAAAATTATTTGCCTATTTTATTAGCCACTTAGCCCACACCCGCTCGTTGACTCTACTGCTTCTCCCCCCCCGATGTGTTAGAATGTGCACGCAAACGATCAGCAGTTCGATCCTTCGCATCTACGCTGTCTCCCCGACCCTACGCGATTGATTCAGTTGTAGAATGGACAATTGGATTTTGCCCTCCCTGAATAGGGGGCAGCGTGAGAAGCGATCGACCGCACACGGCATATGGCAATCACTGCGCCGAATGAGAAATGAGAGGAGCAACACCATGAAGATCTCAACATCCTGGGGTACCGGCAAGGGCTCGCGCAGACGCAAGCGAACCGTCACGAAAACCAAGATCCGTTGGGACCTGCTGGGGCTCCAGGATCCTGGGCGTATGGCATCGACACCATCGATGGAAGACATTCGCAGCCAGATCATCTCGATGTCGAGTCAGGGACTGGGCGCAGGTTCGCGTTCCGATGTAAAGAATGTGTCCGGTCATTCAGCCACTAGTGCAGCTGCATCAACCCGTAAACGGTGACGCGGCGCCACCACATGACACGATAACAACGCCTTTGTGCGCTCAGGTGCCGCAGACCAAGGAGGGCATCATCGGAGGACCAGGCAAAACAACCATGGCAAAACGCGATCGTGAGAAAGCGCGCCAACTGAGGCAGCGTGAAAAGGAGGAGGAGCGCGCGCAGCGCAAGGCCAACAAGCGCGACCGACGCCCCACCCAGGATGGCGAAGACCCCGATCTCGCCGGTTTAAGCTGGGGCCCCCAGCCTCCACTCTTCTGAGCCCACACGATCCATGGCGGCACGATTCAATCGCTTCGTGTGATCGACGTGCTCTCCGAGTCGGAGAATGCGCCGGTCGGATCGGAGTTCCTTGAGGAGGGAGCCTGGCGCCAGATCGGCAATCAACAGGCAGCAGGTCAGCGTCCCGATGTCGATTCCAGCGAGTCGCCGTGTCCGCTGGGAAGGCGCGGTCATTGCTCGTTCCGGATCTCGTCCATTTCGGCTTCCAGCTTTTTCCGAGATTCCTTGAACTCCTGCACTTCTCGAACGAGTCGGCTGATTTCGGCGTCGTAGAGGATACGCTCCGCCGTCTCACCGCGCTCGTTCATCTCGACCGCTCGCTCGCCGATATCCTTGTATAGGTCGGACAGTTGCTGGTCGAGTTTGCGGACTTCCAGTCGCATCCGGAACAGTTCCGTCTCCTCCAGCGCTCGACCGGCAGCATGAACCGTCCCCAGGCGCAACGTGGCCAGCCCCGCCCGGAGATCATCTTTCAAACGCCGCAGGAGTCCCATATTTCTTCAGCCCCTTCTCACTCCACGGGGTCTGTGAGTTGACGTTGCGGGTGGCGCCGATCTGGAAGCCCGCCCACCTATGGTCTCCCTGCTCTCAAAGGGTGGGCCGTTTGGTCTCCAAACTGCGCGCAGTTTGCAAACTGCGCGCGGTTTCTCACCCGCCCACCCTGGGCGCGCCAAGACGCGCCCTCCACCCAATCGAGCACCGTCCGCTCTGATATAAATTCGATCACCCTTGTGTGCGCGTTGCGCGAGCACCGGAGACCAACGGGCCACCCTTCTCCTCCTACACCGGGCGGGGTGCGAGGACGACTGGGTTGATCGGCGACAGGACCTGCTGAGTTAGCTCACAGAGCCCAACTCCAACTTCTTTTCCCACTTCCGCAACATCGCATCCCGCAATGCTCGATGGCCAGGGGCCGTCAACCCCGGATCAATCTTCAGCAGCGAAAACGCCTCCTGTCTGGCCTGCTGCAACAGATCGCCGTCACGCACGATATTGGCGACACGAAACTCCGGCATCCCCCATTGCCGAAAGCCAAAGAATTCGCCGGGCCCTCTGATCCGGAGATCTTCCTCGGCGATCACGAATCCGTCGTTCGACTGTAACAGCGCTTCCAATCGCTCCCTGGCCGTGGAGACGGACTCCTCTCCCTCCCGGGGCCGTCGTCCCAACGCACCCTCCGCTCGTTTCAGACCAGCCGCCATCAGGAGACAGTACGACTGGTGACTGCCGCGCCCCACCCGACCGCGCAACTGATGGAGCTGGGCCAGCCCGAACCGTTCGGCATGTTCGACCATCATGATCGTTGCGTTGGGCACATCGACGCCGACTTCGATCACGGTGGTCGCCACCAGCAGATGAATGCTCCCGGCTTTGAAACCGGCCATCACCGTTTCTCTCTCCGCCGCCTTCATGCGCCCGTGCAGCAAACCGACGCGAAACTCGGCAAACTCCCCGTTCTGCAACTGCTCGGCCCCTTGAATCGCCGCCTGAAGATCAGTCCTTTCCGATTCCTCGACGAGGGGATAGACCACGTAGGCCTGCTTCCTGTTCCGCAACTCGTCGCGCAGAATCTGATAGGCTCTCCGCCGCTGCGCCTCACCGAACAGAAACGTGCGCACCGCTTTCCGGCCCGGCGGCAGCTCATCGATGATCGATACGTCCAGATCGCCATAGATCGTCATCGCCAGCGTTCGGGGAATGGGCGTCGCCGTGAGCACGAGCACATCCGGCTGGTAGCCTTTCTCGATCAGCGTCTTCCGCTGCAACACGCCGAACCGGTGTTGTTCATCCACGACGGCTAATCCCAGATTCTTGAAGGCCACGCCCTTTTGAATCAACGCATGGGTGCCGATCGCGACATGGATCTCGCCGGACGCGAGCTGCGCAGACTGCCTGCTCTTGACCGACGCCCGATCCCCGCCGCGCATGAGGATGACTGTGAGCCCTAACGCCTCGAGGGTCCCGGCAATATTCCGGAAATGCTGTTCTGCAAGAATCTCCGTCGGCGCCATCAGCGCCGCCTGATACCCCGACCCGCAGGCCACGGCAATCGCATGTAGCGCCACGGCGGTTTTCCCAGATCCCACATCGCCTTGCACCAGGCGGTTCATCGGTCTGGGCGAAATCATGTCGCGAAGAATTTCCCGGATTACCCGATCTTGCGCAGCCGTGAGGCGAAATGGCAGAAGCCTGTTCAACTTCTCCACGAGCGGGGTTCGCGGGTTGAAACGCAGCCCCTTCGGACGATCCTGCACCGAGCGTTGCCTCGTGGCCAGGGCGACCTGAAGGAGAAAGAGCTCCTCAAACGCCAAGCGTCGATGGGCCGGGGTGTTCCCCTGCTCCAGCAGTCGAAGATCGGTCCCGGCCTTCGGGAAATGCACGTCGTGCAGCGCCTCCTGAATCGGGATCAGCCGCTGACGGGCCCGGAGCGACACCGGCAGACGATCACGCAGGTCGATGCCATGTTCCTCCAGCAAGCTTTTCGTCAACACCCTCATCTGGCGAGAGGTCCACCCCTTCGTCTCATGATAGATCGGCACGATCCGCCCCACATGCAGCGTGGACTCCGTTTCCTCCCCCACCACTTCGTACTGGGCGATCTCCATCCGTGGAACCATCCAGCCCTGGCGACCGGCAATCACGCGCCCGCTCATCATCACGCGCCGGCCGACGGCGAGCACTTGTTCCAGATAGGGCTGGTTGAAAAAGACGACCTGCATGCGTCCGGTCCGATCCTCCACTCCGACATCAAGGACGCTTAACCGCCGATTCCTCGCCCGTTTTGCTTCGCATTTCCCGATCGTCCCGCACACGGAGGTGACCATGCCGGGAACGAGGTTGCCGATCGGCGTCATCACCGACCGATCTTCATAGCGCCACGGTGTGGTCCAGAGCGCATCCTCTACGGTTTCGATTCCCCATCGTTGCAGGAGGTCGGTGCGCTTCGGCCCCACACCCTTCACGAAGCGTATCGGCAGAGTCCAGAGATCGCGCCGCTCTCGCTCATCCGAACGGGGCTCGGACACAGTCTGTTCGGCTCCTGCTCCGGAATGCTCAGGTAGCTGCCATGCAGCGCTGCGCAGCGCCTGCACGATCGCCGCAGCAACCTGCAGCCGGCGGCGCTGTTCGTCAAGGGGAAGGGTTGGCTGAAAATCGACGAACAGCTCCCGGAGGGAGACCAGGCGAGCTTCAATGGCCGTTGGAAAGGTTTGCCGGGCCAGGGCGGACGAGACCTGAGTGTCGACGAAGGTGCGCAGATTCTTGATCGCCCCCAGATGGGCGCAATCGTCCCGCCTTGCAAACTCGATGGGCCGTGCGACGCGGTCCAACCAATCCTGAAAGGGCGTTGAGCGGTCCGATTCGGAGGGAGTCTGCATACCGCAGCGGATCGTAGCACAGGGTCCTGCTCCGCTCAATGACAGCGGACGGCAAATGACAGGGGCCGCCAGCTCAGTTTCACCCGAATGCTTGGTCGACCCTGGGCACGGTGCTACACTCGCCTTGAGGTCTGCATGTACCAACGCAACATTACACATATCCTCACGCCGATCGGATTGGCGCTGGCACTGCTGTTCGCCTACCACCTGATCCTGAAACCGTTCATTGCGCCCGCGCCCTCACCCACGGATACGAAGCCGAACGAGACGGGTGGAGCGGCCGCTCCACCTCCCCCGCCGCCAGGCACCGGTCCCCGCAAGGAAGCGGTCGCCCAGGTCCGTGCGCTCGACCAGAGCGCGATCCCCGACACCCCACAGGAATCACTCCTGGAGGCCATCCGCGATAAAATTGAAGAACGCAATCTCCCGCTGGCTGAAACGAAACTGGAGGCACTCCCCCCGGGCCTGTTATTGAACGAGACAGCCAGGCCCTTCGTGGCCATTCTCTGGAACAACCTCGGGATGCAACAGGAACAACTCCACGGCACGGCAGTCTCAGTGAAGGCCTTTAGGAAGGCGGCCGCTCTCGATGACTCCAACCCCGTCATCCTCATGAACCTGGCCCATGCCTACTGGGAGCAGCGGGATCGCGCACTCAACGGGGACCTCCTGGACAAATTGATGACCCTTGCCCCGGATGAACCGTTCCCCCACCTGGCCATGGCCGATCTGCTGCAGGAACAGGATCGACTCGGCGAAGCGGCAAACCATCTGGATCGAGCCGCCGCTCGAGCGCGGCAGGACCCGGCCTTGCAGTCCTACCTCATCGCCGTGACGGCAAAGGTTCGCCGCACCGAGTCGGCCGAAGCCCGCATGACGGCAAGAAGCACTGCTCATTTCCTGGTGAAGTTCGATGGCACAGAAGACCCCGACACCTGGATTGACGTCCTGGAGATACTTGAAGAAGCCTACCGGGAGATCGGGCAAAAGCTCGGCTACTTTCCTTCAAAGCCCATCACCGTCGTTCCCCACACCAAGGAGACTTTCCCCGACGAACGGGGCAACGACGGACAGGAAATGGCTCGCCGCCGTGTTGCGCCATGAGTACGTCCACGCGTTGTTGCACGAGCGTCAGGGGATGAACAGCAGTGCGCTGCCCACCTGGTTGAACGAGGGCTTGGCCATGCAACTAGCCGGCGACGCCTGGCCCGAACTGGATCAGGCCACATCAGGGAGGTCCGCATTATGCCGTTGAATTATCTGGAAGGACCCTGGGGTTCGTTACCGACCAATGCGGCGACGCTGGCCTATCTGGAAGCAAACTCCGCAACCCGCTACCTGATCGAACGCTGGGGCATGGCGCGAGTCGTCGAACTGCTGAATGCATTCAAGGCCAGACAGTCCGTGGCAGCGGCCATCCAGAACAAACTCTTCGTCTCGTACGAGCAATTCCACCGTCAGTGGCTCGACCGATTCGAGAAGCACCGCACCTAGCGGCGCCCTTTCTTCCACTGATCATATCGTCCATCACGGCTGGATTCGGATTCGTGAGCGGAAATCGCTAGATCGCTTCGGAGGGTGAGCCTTGCCGAAGTTCCCGCGACCAGACCGGAAGTATGCGCGCTGATCGTCGACGGCCTCCCGGCTGTCCTCTTCCGCCTCTTGGGGGGAGATTCGATCTTCCCATAGCATCGTCCGCCCGCCGCGGTCGAACATGCGGATTCGGAAGTCAAACGTGTTAAAGGCCTCCGCAGACGTCCCATCCAGGCCGATCAGCCGAGGCAGAAGCTGTTGGCGCCACCCCGTTCCGCTCCCGACGGCTGAAAACTCATCTTGCCAAACAAGGCCGCCGGTTGAGGCATCCAGGGCGCGTAAGACGAACATCGGCTGCTGCATTGATGGTTCGGCAGCATGAACCTTCGTGATCACGGCGCGCCGCGGCACCAGCGTCGAGACCAGCAGTCCGGCCCCGCTACTGTCATGCGGCATGAGATTCAGCTGCCCTTCCCACTGGAACGTGCCCGTTCTTGCATCGTAGACACGCAACACAAAATTGGAAAGATCCGCCGCACCCAAGCCGACCCCCCCGGCAAAGATGCGTTCCTGCGAGGCATTTGAACCACTGCCGTTTCCTTCTTTTACATTCAGTTCATAGAGATCGTCGGACAGGACCTCACCCGTTGCCGCATCATAGACCTTGACCGTAATGGTGGATATTTCGCCGATCTGGAATCCGAAGCCTGCCGCCACGACCGTCCCGCTCTCCGCATGCTTATGATCAGCATCCATTCCGGCCGATGCCTGGCTGCTTGCCACTGAGAAGCACACCCCTGCGCTGATCGGCAAGACGATGGCCGTCACACGGCGCAGGCAGAGACAGGGACGTTTCCGATCGTTCACTGGAGCGAGGAAAGATGAGCGAGCGAGCGGGATTGCAAGGAATCGAGACACCCGATGGATCAGCGACATGGCCCCTCCTGAGGCGTTGGCGCATTCTCCAAGGGGTTGAGTTGCCCGTAAATTCCCCACTGTAGGCAGATACCCCCCGAAAGAGGGGGGCCGGCGAAAGGGCGCAACCTATCCTGATCAGCCTTAAGAACGGGAGCGTGGCGCTACGCCAAACAGGCGATACCGGTGACGGGCGATGACTTGATAGCCCCAGCCTGCCAGGCTTCTCACGAGAGGAATCCGCAGGGACCACAACAGAAACCGCCCGCCTGGCAGGCTGGGGACGAGGGGCAGAAATGCATCGAGCCCCCGACGAATTTCTCCGGAAGGTTTGATCAGGAAAGCCATGTCCGGGCGCCCAAGGCGATAGCTCTCCCCTAGTACCCGCTTGGCCTCATCGCTTTGGTAGGGAAGAAATCGGATGTCCGACCCGGTTTGTCCCACTCCTGCCCGTTCGAGAGCCTGTTTCGTGGAGACACAGAGCCGGCATTCTCCGTCGTAAATCAACAGGCAAGCCTGTTCCGATCCTCGCTCGGTTGCCTTTTCATCGAGGGACATGATGCAAAGAGCGTAGCACTCTCGTTCAACCCGCAACAAGCAGGCCGTTGCCGACGCGCTCGCTCCGGTCTATAGTTTCCCCATGAACCGGAACGCCATGCTCATGCTTTTGGCAGGACTCTTGTTCGTTGGAACGGGATCTCTGTGGATGGGAAGTGGCGAGGCCACAGTACCGACGCAGGGCTGGTGGATCGGATTTTTGGTGCTCCTGCCGCTCGGGCTGGCGATACTGGTCTGGCTGGAACTTCGCTGGACCGCGATGGCCTGCGTCATCTACGCCACGGTCGGGTTGGCACTCGATCTGGCGACGGTGGTCCAGATCCTGACAAGAGAGACGGACGTCTTTACCTCGCTGATGATCAGCCTGGTCAGCGGGCTCTTGAACTTCCTCCTGATCGTGTTCGGCGGACGGTCCTTTCTGGATCTGCCCCTGGCGCCACCGCCTCGAGAATCCCGTCCTCCCAGTCCTCCGCGCGCTTCTTGACCTTCAGCAACGCGACCTGCACGAAACCCGCGCTCTTGAGCCATCTCGTGACCTCCGCTGCCGAATACGTGTTGCCCCCCTCCGTAAATAACAACATCGAGACCGCAAAGAGACTCGCCTCCGCCGGATAGAGCCCTTCGCGATCATGGAGAAACGCATCCTGAATGATCAGCCGCCCGTTTGGCGTCAATGCCGCCAGGGCCCGGCGGAAAATCGTCTGGTTGTCTTCCGGCGAATAGATGTGCAGCACGTTGGAGTACCAGATCACGTCATACGTGCCGGGAATCGGTGCCTTGGTGAAATCGAGGGGCAGATAGGTCAGCCGTTTCCCCGCCCGGTGAGTCGCGGCGATCTCTTTCGCCACAGCCAATGCGGCCTCTCGATCGCAGACGGTAGCGCGCAGCTGAGGGTTCTTCGCGAGAAACGCCATGGCATAGGTCCCCGGACCTCCCCCAAGATCCAGGAAGGTTCTGGCCCGACGCAGGTTCAGCTCATCGGCAATTGCCGGCGCCGTCTCCAGCGTGCGGTGGTGCATGGCCCAGGTAAACCGACGTCGATAATCGGGGCTATCAGAGGCCTCATGGTCGATCGGCAACCCGCTGCGCACGGATTTTAGCAGGCGAAACCAGTCTGCCCAGTGGCTCTTCATCAAGTCCAAATAGCCTCCGCGAAACGATGGATGGCTGGCATTGAGGGCCGTGGCCGCAAGTCGACTGTTCCTGTAGATCGCGCCTTCCTTGCGCAGCAGGCCGGCCATCGCGAGATTCCGACAGAGGATTGCCAGTCCCCGCTCGCTGACCTTGAGCTCTTTGGCGAGCTCGGCAATCGTCCACGTCCGTCCACCAACCGCGGTGAAGAGATCCAGTTCCAACCCGGCCATGATCACCTGCGGCAACCGATAGGCGGAAACCGCATCGCGGAATTCCTCGAAGGTGGAGATGCGCGGCCTCATCACATGCCCCCGATCTGCCGACAGCACCACCGGATGATGTTCTGCACCTGGGAGAGATTCTGCAAATCCACCGGGCGTGCGAACGTCACCGCGACGAACTCGTCGTTCATTTCCGTTTCTTCGGAAAACCCTGACTGCAGCAACAGCGGACGAAATTTCGATACCGCAGGCTGAAGAAAGTACTTGGCCTGCTTGGCCACTTCATCGGTCCCGAGATCCTCAGGAGTTCCTTCGGACATGAGCGCCATGACCTCGTCCATCGTCACGCCGTACTGACAAAGCACAGTACCCTCGGGCTTGATTTCCAAGAGCCAGCCGTCGGACCCGAGATTCATAACCAGCGGTCCGCCGGGTTCTAGTTCATCGAGTTGGGGGAACGATTGTGTCAGCACCGTGCGGGTCTGTGCCCATGTCGTGGAAGTCGGTTCACTCATGCACGCGTCTCTCAATAGGGCGCCGGGTGATCCTGTTCTGCAAGGCGGGCACGGAGGGCCGACAGGCGTCGGGTATTCTCCTCGAGCTTCGGAAGCCGGTACTTGCGATCCATGGACACGACTTGTTCGAGCAGATCCGCCGCATCTCTCAACCGGCCCGTTTCCTCATAACACTGGACCAGCACAAAGCGCGCACCGCCCGTGCGGAGCTCGTCGCGCAACCGCTCGGCAATCGACTGACTCGTCTGACAACAGGCAATGGCATCGTCGTAGCGTTTCTGCAGCAGGAACGCCCGCCCGATCATTCGCCAGGCGTCCGCAACTCCGCCCTGATTACCGAGACGACGCATCAACAGCAGCGATCGCTCATAACAATGGATAGCCTCGTCGAATTGGCCGGTCTCGCGCGCCACCAGCCCAAGATCCGAGAACAGGACGGCTTCAGCCGCCTCATCGCACGTCCGGGTCATGAGATCGAGCGCTTCCAGATAGTAGGCCCGTGCCAGGTCCCACTCACCGGCATCGGCTCGCAGGTTCCCCAGGTTCGCCAGCGTCGTTCCGATCCCCTTTTCATCGCCGAGAATCTTCTGCAGCTCCAACACCTCCTGATAATGCGCCTGCGCCGACTCCCGCCGACCACTCACCGCGCAGATGTTGCCGAGATTGCCCAGCGTCGCCGCAAGCGCGCGCCGATCGCCCGTCAGGCGGTCGCACTCCAGCGCCTTGGCGTAGCATGTATATGCTTCCGTGTAATGCCCGCACGAGAAATGCTCGTTGCCTTGTCGATTCAGTTCTTCGGAAAGGCCGTTGCGAAGCGTCATCGCTACGTCGACAACAGTCGCTCCACCTGTTGCTTGGCGCCGGCACGGATCGCGGCACCGTCTCCGACGAGCAGACTCTCGAAGTTGTATTTCAAGAGACGCCGGAGTCCGACTTTGGCCTTAGCCACATCAGCGTACTTCTCCGCCACCAGCATCGAGACGGCCCCGGCCGGCTTGCCGATCAAGGCATCTCCCACAATCAGCACGCCTCGCCCTTGCTCGATGAACAGCGCCGACTCTCCCGGAGACTTCTGGTCTTTCAGTTGAATCACCCAGATGCCGCCGGGCAGGCGCTCGCCATCCTGAAAGGTTTGGGTCGGTTTCAGATCCATCTGCCCCGCGTCGGCTTCCGGAACTCGCAACTGACAACCGAACTCAGCTTGACAGGCTGCAGCCTCACGCACGTGATCTCGGTTCGTGACGACGATGTAATCAGCCGGACCGTTGCGGCGGATGAACGTCTTCGCCTCCGCCGTCATCGGAGGCGGATCCACCAGAATCTTGTGCTCGCCGAGCAAGAGGAACAGGCCGTTGAAGTCGAGCTGTTTTTCCTCCGAAAACCATGACCATTGCCAGATGGCTGGAAGGATCTGTTTCATCATATCACCGCACGACGCGCGGGAGTCGCGGGACATGCGTGACTTGTTGAAGAAATTGGTTCATCCCGCTCTTTGCACGCCACGCCTTTCGCGCATGTTCCGCCCGCCGCATGGCCTCACAAAGCCGCAATGGCATCCTTGATGGTCTTCGTTACTTTGGTCAGGATGCCTGCTTCATTCGGGAGGTCAACGATGTCGTCCTCCGATACGGTAATAAACTTACGGTTTGGCCCCTTCGTCAATGAGATGAGGAACATGCTATTGGACGGCGCCACGGGAATCACAACCTGCACGGCCCCATCCACCCCTTTCACCATCTCCAGAAATTTTTGTTTGCCCTCCTGCATCTCATCCATCGTTTCCGTTTCTCCTCCCCATCTCATTCCCACGCTATCAGCAGGTCGATGGCCGAGGTTTCTCCAACTGCGCGCATCGACCGAGCACCAACCTCATCCTAACAAGACGATCGATTCCTGCGTGCGCGGGCGGCGAGCAAGGAGAACTCTCGACCGTCGAGCTGCTACATCTTTCCGCCCGCCAGCAACTTCTCCACCTCGCCAACGATCACCTCAGCACCGGCCAAGTCCATATTGCCGACACGCTGCCAGCGGATGAGGCCGTGCTGATCGATCACATACACATTCGGGATAAACCTCCCTCCGCCGTAAAGCTTATCCGTGGTCTGATCTGGATCCAGCAGGTAGGGATAGCTCACCTTCACCGGAAACGCGGACAGGAATTCACCGACCTCCCTCTTGGAATTGCCCGACGAATTGACACCGATCACCACAACATTCTTGCCCCGGGTGGACTCGTACACCTTCTGCAGCGCGCTGCCCTGCCGCATGCAGGGATCACAAATATGGAACAGCCCCAGGACTATTATTTTCCCCTTGTTGGACCCCAGAGAGACCGATTCGCCCGTGACAGCGGTGAGGGTAAACGTCGGCGCTTTCTCCCCGACTTTGAACAAACCGGCTGCGAGCACCAGCGGGGCAGCCACCACCGAAAGGGCCAGCATACCAACTACAGGCATGAACCGTCTCATAGCGACCTCCGTATCGGGAAGAGCTGATAGCGGATGGCTGATGGCTTCGGCTTTGACGCAGTTACTCTTCAGACGGGAATCTTCGTTGCTGCCATGAGATATGCACCACCGGCTCTCAGAGGCTGCTATCCTAACACGCTGATTTTTGGGGGAGCAACCGACGGGGGCATGAACTAGTCGGCGGGCAATCCATCACGCTGGTTGAGCATCTCCTCGAGCTGTTGTTTGGAATTACCTTCGAATCGAACGAATTCGAGCCAGAACCGGTCACCCTGTTTCCATCGCACGATGGCCAGCGCGATCACGATGGGCGGCCGCGCGCCGGATGCTCGCATTTGGAGGCACAGCCGCGCCCCGATGGGGAAGGGGACGTGGCTCTCAATCTCGCCTCCGGCAATCGTCAGGTTCATCAGCATACCGTGCCCCGATCCTTCGTCCCCGGTGAACAAGATCGGATAATCGACAGCCACTCGCGATCTGAATCTTGGCTCCATCTTTGCTCACTCCCCCTTTTCAGAACATCCCGCTTGTACCGATCCGACCGTCGTTCAGTGTGCCGCTTCGAACAGACCCAACTGCAGTTATTCCGCGCGGGTGAATGGAATGGGATACCGCTCTGTGAAACATGCATTACAGTACTGGTCGGGAGTCCCCGGAGCGGACTTGAGCATGCCTTCAAGGCTGAGGTAGGCCAAACTATCGGCCGTGATGTACTTGCGGATTTCTTCCGTCGAATGGTCCGATGCAATAAGTTCTTTCTTCGTCGGCGTGTCGATTCCATAAAAACAGGGCGAAACAATCGGCGGTGAGCTGATCCGCATATGTACCTCCCTCGCTCCGGCCTGACGGATCATCTTGACGATCTTCCGACTGGTCGTCCCCCGGACCAACGAATCGTCCACCACCACCACTCGTTTGCCGCGTAAAACCTCGGACACCGCGTTCAACTTGAGCTTGACGCCAAAGTGGCGAATCGACTGCTCCGGTTCGATGAAAGTCCGCCCGACGTAATGGTTCCGGATCAGCCCCGTCTCAAACGGAATCCCGCCGCCCTCGGCATAGCCCAACGCCGCAGGCACTCCGGAGTCAGGCACGGGGATGACGATGTCGGCCGGGACCCAGGATTCCTGGGCCAGCTGCCGTCCCAGCGCCTTGCGTGTTCCATAGACCGCATCGGCCCCGAATATGCGACTGTCAGGTCTGGCAAAATAGACATACTCGAACACGCACATGGCGGAATTCCTCTTAAGGAACGGCCGATGGCTGTCGAGTCCCTGATCGCTGATCACGACCACCTCGCCTGGTTCGATCTCTCGAACGTATTCCGCATCCAGCAGGTCGAAGGCGCAGGTCTCGGACGCCACAATCCAACTGCTGCGCACGCGGCCCAGACAGAGCGGGCGTAATCCATACGGATCTCGCGCGGCGATCAGCCCGTTGTCGGTCATCAGCACGACCGAGAATGCCCCGCGGACCTGGTTGAGCGCATCGATGACCCGGGCCAGAAACGAATCAGCCTTGGAGTGCGCGATCAGATGGATGATCACTTCGCTATCGGACGTTGACTGGAAAATCGCCCCGTAGGCTTCGAGTTCATTGCGGAGAAACTGGGCGTTGATGAGATTCCCGTTGTGCGCCAGGGCCAGATTGCCGAGCGCAAAGTTCACGATCAGCGGTTGAACATTCTTGAGATCATTGCCCCCGACCGTGGAATAGCGATTGTGTCCGATGGCCATATGGCCGGGCAGTTTCTCGAGCACCGATTTGTGATAGATATCGGCGACCAGCCCCATGCCTTTCTGTACGAAGAATTGGTCCCCATCGCCTGAGACAATGCCGGATGCCTCCTGCCCGCGATGCTGGAGCGCGTAGAGGCCGAGATAGGTGAGATTGGCGGCCTCTTCATGACCGAAAATCCCGAACACGGCGCATTCATCGTGGAATTTGTCGGGCATGATCAGGTCCATAACCGCTTACTCCTTACGCCTAACCCCTCACGCTTCGCCCAGCGTGCGTTCCAGCGAACAGGCCCACCGATCGCGCAGGACGGCAATAGGCGCGTCGATCACCGTATTCGTCGCGGATTCGTTCTCTAGATGAACAACCAGCCGATCGCCATGCACCGACCCGATCACCTGAACCGGCACGCCGCCGCGTGTCGCCTGATCGAGAATCGCCTGACGATGGACCGGCTTGGCCGACAGCACCACCCGCGACTGACTCTCTCCGAAGAGCACCGCGTCCTTTCGGAGCCGGCCAGGGAGTAATCGCGCTTCGGCGCCCCGCGCTCCATCGGGTCCCGACATACAGCTTTCAGCCAGCGCCACGGCCAGACCGCCGTCTGAACAGTCATGCGCGGATTGCACCAGACCGCCACGAATCAATGCCAACACACAATCGTGCAGCGATTTCTCCGCTTCCAGATTCAGAAACGGCGGCGATCCCTGTTCACGCGCGTGAATGATCTTCAAGTATTCCGATCCGCCCAAATCTTCACGGGACGAGCCGAGTAGAATGATGTCGTCGCCTTCATCTTTGAACCATTGTGTCATCGTCTGATGGGCCTGTGCAATCAATCCCACCATTCCCAGCATGGGCGTCGGATAGATCGATAGCCCGTTGGTTTCATTATAAAAGCTGACGTTCCCGCTCACGATGGGAACGCTGAAATGTTCGCAGGCGTCTTTCATCCCCTCGATCGCGAGCACGAACTGCCACATGATCTCCGGCCGTTCCGGGTTGCCGAAATTCAAACAATCCGTCAGCCCGATCGGTTCGGCACCGGAACACACCAGATTGCGCGCCGCTTCAGCCACGGCAATCCGCGCGCCTTCGTAGGGATGCAGCAGACAGTAGCGGCTGTTGCAATCGACCGTCATGGCCACGGCCTTGTCCGTGCCCTTAATCCTCACCACCGCGGCATCGGATCCGGGCCGGACGATGGTGTTCGTCCGCACCATATGATCGTATTGTTCATAGACCCACCGCTTGCTCGCGATCGTGGGGGACTCCAATAACGACAGCAGCGCCGCCGTCGCATCCTTGACGTCAGGAATGACGTCGTAATTCAGATTCGTCAGCAAGTCCTGGTAGGCAGGCGGCGCGAAGGGACGCTCATAGCGAGGCCCGTCATCGGCCAGGGACTTCGCGGGGATCTCCGCCACGACCCGGCCCTGGTCCTTGACGCGCAAAATCCCGTCGCCGGTCACCACCCCCACCACCGCCACATCCAGATCCCATTTGCGACAGATTTTGATGCACTCCTCTTCCTTGCCGGCTTTGGCCACCATGAGCATGCGTTCCTGGGACTCCGACAGCATCAACTCATACGGCGTCATGCCGGGCTCTCGTCGCGGCACCTCGGTGAGATCCAATTCGATCCCGTTCCCGGCGCGCGAGGCCATTTCGCAGGACGAACTCGTCAGCCCCGCAGCACCCATGTCCTGAATCCCGACGAGCAGATCGCTCGCCATCAATTCAAGACAGGCTTCCAACAACAACTTCTCGGTAAAGGGATCGCCGACCTGCACAGTCGGCCGCTTTTGTTCCGACTGATTGTCGAACGAATCGGAGGCCATCGTTGCGCCGTGAATCCCGTCGCGGCCGGTTTTGGAGCCGAAATAGATCACAGGATTGCCGACGCCCGCGGCTGTCCCGCGGAAAATGTTGTCCTTGTGGGCGATACCCAGGCAAAACACATTCACCAGCGGGTTCAGCGAGTAGATGTCATTGACGACGATCTCCCCGCCCACCGTCGGCACCCCCATACAGTTGCCATAGCCGGCAATACCCGCTACGACGCCCTTCATGAGATGGCGGTTCTTGGCGGAATCCAGTCCGCCGAAGCGGAGCGAATCCAGCAGGGCAATCGGCCGCGCACCCATCGTAAAGACATCGCGCAAGATCCCGCCCACTCCGGTGGCCGCGCCCTGATAGGGCTCGATGAACGACGGGTGGTTGTGAGATTCCATCTTGAAGACGACGCACAGCCCGTCGCCGATATCTACCGCCCCCGCGTTTTCTCCAGGGCCCTGCACCACGCGCGGTCCGGTCGTCGGAAGCTTTTTCAAATGGACGCGTGAACTCTTGTACGAGCAATGCTCCGACCACATGACGGAGAACATGCCGAGTTCCGTCAGATTCGGCTCTCGGCCCAGGATCTTGACGATCTTCTTGTACTCGTCGTCGGTCAGATTGTGCTGCGCGATCAGGTCGCAGGTACCGAGCGGCGTTCCCACCTTGATGATTCCCCACAGGTCACACTGATCACGTTTACTGCCGAGCATCCCCGCCTCTTCCCGCTATGTGACGACGCAGGCCCGCCAGCGTCGCTTGGGACAAAGATCACCGTATACACATTCGTGCCCTCGCCAGGTGGCGCTGCGCGATGACACGGCCGTGCATCGCGCAGCCCATCCCTCACTTATTGCACTTCGACCGTCACTGCCGCTTCGGCAGTCAGCGTTTTGTGATCGTGGTTCGCCGCCACCACCTTGATCTCGTGTGAACCGCGCGTTAACCCCTTGACCACTCCGGCAAAACCTTTTTGATACTCGCCATCCACGTAACAATGGACATGCGTCGCATGAGTGCCCTTCGTCAGCGTATATTGCACCTCGACGGAATCCCCTTTGATCACCGCGCCTTGTGCCGGACTTACGATCTTGACCTCACTTCCGTCATCATCCGCTGCCCACACGCTCACGCCCGAACCCAATGCCAGCACACAGACTGCCGCCAATACTGCAACGACACGAATCATCCCAAACCTCCTTCTCGATGAATGGTGAATTGAGACTGTAACCCTGCTCCACAACCTGTACACTTTACCCCGACCTCTTTCCGTCTTCAATGCGTCTGTTCTCAAGTCGCGCACCTGTGTTTCCCGAATCGGTAAGTGACCGCGGGTGACGCTGAACCGGGCGCCTGGCCACCCGCAGCGGGGTCCCTTCTCCTCTTCTTCCTACACTCCCCAACCAGATAGTGTGACGGCGAAGACCTGCGCTGCAATGTACACGGAGGATCGGGCTACCGCACCGCTTGAGCCACAGCGGTCCCCCTCACGGACGGCGAGCACTGTTCGACGTTCCGTTTGAGCACCGCTAAAAACGGAACAAGTTGCGCAGCCGAGCGGCGGCGAAAGCTGGTGCGGTCGAGCCGGAGTGTCTGAGCAAAGCGGGCCGTAGCTGTCACATTCTCGCTTTCGCCTTCTTCACCCCCTCCACCATCGACGCCAGAATCAACCGCCCGTCTTCGTTGCCCAACATGTCTTCTGTGCAACGCTCCGGATGCGGCATCATGCCGAGCACGTTGCCGGCGGCGTTGCGAATGCCGGCGATGTTGTCGAGTGAACCGTTCGGGTTCGCCTCCGGCGTCTCCTTGCCGTCGGCCGTGCAGTAGCGAAACACGACCTGTGCATTGGCTTGCAGGCCGGCCAAGGTCACGGGATCGGTGTAATAGTTCCCATCCGCGTGGGCGACAGGAATCTTGAGCACCTGGCCCGGCTTGCAGGCGTTTGTGAACGGCGTGGCCGCATTCTCGACCCGCACGTAGATATCCCGGCAGATGAAATGCAGCGACTTGTTCTGGAGCATGGCCCCTGGCAACAGACCCGCTTCGAGGAGAATCTGAAATCCGTTGCAGATACCGAGAACGAACCCGCCCCCGGCGGCAAACTCCTTCACCGCCTTCATCACAGGTGAGAACCGCGCAATCGCACCGGTGCGGAGATAGTCTCCATAAGAAAATCCCCCCGGCAGGATCACGCCGTCGAGACCGGCCAAGGAAGTTTCCTTGTGCCAGACCATCGTCACCTGCTGCCCCAACACGTCGCGGAAGACATGCTGGCAATCGTGATCGCAGTTACTGCCGGGGAAAACCACCACTCCAATTCTCATTCCTCTTTCCCTCTCTACTTTCACATAAGACTGAACAACGGGTGGTGGGAATTGGCTCTACTGCGCGCATCGACCGAGCACCGCCCCTAATGTCGGCATTCGATAGCTCTTGTGTGCGCGGGCGGCGAGCACAGAGACAATTCCTACCACCTCAAATCTCACTGCAGCTCGTACCGGTATTCCTCAATGATCGTATTCGCCAGCAGCTTCTCGCACATCTGCTTCACTACGGCCTCAGCCTGCACCTTGTCCTTTTCGTTCACATCGACTTCCATGTACTTCCCCACCCGGACATTCGCCGCGGTCTTGAACCCGAGAGATTCAAGCGCATGCTCGATCGCTTTCCCCTGCGGATCCAAGATGCCCTGTTTCAACGTCACATGAATCTTGGCTTTCACGGTTTGTTCTCCTGCTCGCTCGCCGCCTTATTCATCGTATTCACGTACTTCCTGATCCAGAATATCCCTGCGATGGTGAAAACACCCGCAAACGTCAACCCGACAAAAGCCCAGCGCCAGGGGGACTCATTCAGGCGATAGGCCATCATGCCCACGACAGCTGCCCAGACCACCACCGCTGCCACCAACCCGTAATTCAAATACGCCCGCAGCATCCGCCCTTCCTCTCACCCCCGTGATTTAGAAATGTCAGTGTAAAGGGGATGGTGGGGTTGTCCTCAACTGCGCGCGTGCAACGAGCACCGCCCGCGTTGATCACAATTCGATGAGTCTTGCGTGCGCGTTGCGCGAGTACAGAGGACGGCCCCACCTGCCCCATTATCCGCAGACTCTTCTCAACACTTCCTGATACGCCTCTTCAATCTTCCCTAAATCCTTCCGAAACCGATCCTTGTCCATCGACTCCTTCGTCGCCCGATCCCAGAAACGGCAGGTGTCCGGCGAAATCTCATCGGCCAGGATCAGCCGGCCGTTGTGGACGCCGAACTCCAGCTTGAAATCGACAAGGATCATCTGCCGCTCGCGAAAAAACGGCTGTAGCAGGCCGTTCACCTTCATGGCCAGGCGCTTGATCTCAGCCATTTGTTCCGGCGTCGCGAGCTTTAACAATCGAATGTGCTCGTCCGAGATCAGGGGATCACCCAACGCATCGTTTTTGTAATACCACTCGACGATGGCCGGCTCAATGGGATCGCCTTCTTTAAGTCCCAATCGCTTGGCCAGACTGCCCGCGACTACGTTTCGCACCACAACTTCCACCGGCACGATTGCGGCCTTCTTCGTGAGCATTTCCCGGTCGCTGAGCCGGTCCACGAAGTGCGTCGGCACCCCGTTCTCCTCCAAGAGCCGGAAAAGCCGCGTCGACACTTTGTTATTAATGACGCCCTTCTCAACGATGGTGCCGCGCTTCTGGGCATTGAACGCCGTCGCGTCGTCCTTGAAATACTGAAGGACCTGATCGGGGTTCTTCGTCGAGAAGATCTTCTTCGCCTTGCCCTCATACAGCAGGGTGCTCGCCGCCATCGTGTCTCCCTCGTGCCGCTACTGCGCCAAGATCTCGATAATCTCGTCCAGCGACCTCATTGTACCGAGCAAGGTCGGATGGCCGAACCGGTGCGCGTACTGAAATTCCTTGACCTTCTCCAATGCCAACACCAGGCTGTGAAAATCGTCCAGTTTGGACGTTTCAAAATAGGTGATGAAATCCAGGTCGTCGAGACCGCTGGAGTGATACAGCTTCCGTCTGACCGTCTTCAGATACGGCAACGTGACCTCAGTATGTTCCTGCATCATGGCCGCGCGTTTCTCGTGATCCAGCCCCCACCAGTCCGCGCTCTTCCGGACGGGAACCACAATGGCATAGGGCTTCGGGCCAGGCGCGCTGCTTGTTTTAAGGTCCTCCTTCAGCTGATCAGGAAATCCCGGCGCGTAATTCGGCTTTTTAGTCAGGCCGTGCATGATACCGACCGGTGCGAGGTGCTTGCCGAAATGGCTGGCCTGAAGGTCGACAAGAAACTGTTGGGTCTCACGCAACTCGGCCGCATGCACGCGAAACATGACATCAGCATGGTCGGACAGACCACGCAACAGATAGAGATCGATTGCGATCTTCTCCCGATGCTGCTCGACCACGCCTTTGAACACCGTCAGATAAGCGATTCGCGTCGCCTGATCCTCCTTCGCCCATTCCGCATTGAGACTGAAGGTCGCAAAGGTGCCATAGACACCCGGCTCAGTGAGAAGCTTCTCCCGATCCGCCGCAGCGTGGGACGGCGCCGGCCAGGCACCGACAATCATCAAGAGAAGTGAGAGAATCCAAGTCATCTGCCGCGTCATGTACTTGCTCCTTTCTTGCGCGAGAGGGGAGCACGCCGCCGGCTGCTGTCGAACACCCTCCGGTAAATCCGATCGAGGTGGCGCAAATAATACTTCGGATTGAAGCAGACCGCGATTTCGCTCTTCCTGAGATGCTGCGAGATGAACGGGTCCTTGCTCACCAATTCCTGCAACCCGCCCGCCCCTTTCCAAGCTTCCATCGCATTGCGTTGAACCGCTTCGTAAGACTCCTTGCGCTGCGCGCCTTTCTCGATCAGCGCAAGCAAGAGCCGCTGCGAGTAGATGAGTCCGCCCGTCAGTTCCAGGTTCCGCTTCATCCGATCGGGATAGATGACCAGATGTTTGACGAGATCCGTCACCTTGGCCAGCATATAATCCATAAGGATCGTGCTGTCCGGCATAATGACGCGTTCGACCGACGAGTGGCTAATGTCGCGCTCGTGCCAGAGTGCCACATTCTCCATCGCCGCGAGACTGTTGCCCCGCACCAGCCTCGCCAGCCCGCAGAGGTTCTCCGACACGATCGGATTGCGCTTGTGCGGCATCGACGACGAACCCTTTTGCCCTTCGGAAAAATATTCTTCAGCCTCCAGTACTTCCGTTCTCTGAAGATGCCGGATCTCTGTCGCAATCTTTTCGATTGTGGCAGCCAGGAGAGCGAGCGCGGTTGCGTACGCCGCATGCCGGTCCCGCTGCACCACTTGGTTCGAGACGGGATCGAACGTCAGGCCGAGCTTGGAGCAGACATACTCTTCGATGTCAGGCCCCTGATGCGCGAAAGTCCCCATCGCCCCCGACAGCTTGCCGACGGCAATCTGACTCCGCACCTGCCGCAGCCGCTCCAGATGGCGGCCGACCTCCTCGTACCATAGGGCCATCTTGAACCCGAACGAAATCGGTTCGCCGTGGATGCCGTGGGAGCGCCCGACCATCACCTGGTTCTTGTACCGGAACGCCTGCCGCTTTAACACCGCAAGAAACCCTTCAACCCCTTCAAGAATCAGGTCGAGCGCCTCGGTCATTTGCACGGCGAGCGCCGTATCGACGATGTCCGACGAGGTGAGGCCCATGTGGAGAAACCGATGTTCCGGTCCGACCATCTCCGCCAGCGATTCGAGTAAGGCGATCACGTCGTGCTTCGTAACCTTCTCGATCTCGGCAATTCTTGCGACATCGATTTTGGCCTTCTTGCGAATCTTCGCCGAGGTCCCTCGCGGCGCCTGCCCTGCCCGCTCGAACGCGGCACAGGCCAGCAATTCGACCTCGAGCCAAATCTCGTACTTGCGCTTGAGATCCCAGACAGCTTTCATCTTCGGTCTGGTGTAGCGATCAATCATTCGTGCCTCGTGAGACGTGAGACGTAAAACGTAAAAGGAGGTCCGGTGCGGCGTCTTCCCTTCGCTTCAACATTTCACCTTTCACGTTTTACCTTTCACCCTCGCGGCCTCTGCGCGCTTGGCTTCCAGTCTCGGCTCTGTGGTGAGCACCTTGTCCAGGATACCGTTGATAAACTTGGCGGCGTCCTCGTCACCGAAATCCTTAGCCAACTCGATCGCCTCATTCAGCGTCACCTTGGCCGGGACGTCGTCGAGCCATAAGAGCTCATAGGCGCCAAGACGGAGGATATTCCGATCGACGATCTGCATGCGGCTCACTTTCCAGTTCGTGGCGTAGCGTCCAATCAGCTGATCCAATTCTTGCTTGTGCCCCTGGACCCCCTGCACAAGCTGCTCGGCAAAGGCTTTCGTTTCTACGCCATCTTTGAGCGGTTTCCAAAATTCGTCGAGCCAGAGCCCCGGCTTTCCGTGAATGTCATACTGAAACAGGATTTGCAGCGCTCGTTCACGGGCCCGGTGGCGCGATCGCATGGCTATCGAGCGGACCTGCCGGCTAGAACGCACGCTGACAGGCAGAGGGTCATCCTTTCCTCCTAATTTTCCTTGCACCTGCCAGCCTGTCACTTGTCAGCTTGTCAGCCTTTCCTCGAATCCTCCGCATCACCCGCGCCATCTCGATCGCCGACTGTGCCGCCGCCCCGCCACGATTGAACTTCCCCGGATCCGCTCGCTCCCGCGCCTGCGCGACCGTGTCCGTCGTCAGCACCCCGAAGATGATCGGTACCCCGGTCTCCATGGCCGCCTGACCGATGCCCCGGCTCGCCTCCGTGCTGATATACTCAAAATGCGGCGTATCGCCGCGAATCACCGCCCCCAGGCAGATCACTGCGTCGACCCCGCCCGACTGCGCCAGCGTGCTCGCCACAAGCGGCAGCTCGAACGCCCCCGGAACCTGGACCACCTCGATATCCCCCGCACCGACCCCCTGCCTCGTGAACTCTTTCAGACAGGCGGCAAGCAATTGGCGCGTCACTCCCCGGTTGAACGTCGCCACGACGATCCTGAACTTGAACCCCGCCGCGCCGTCAGAACCCTTACGGAGTTTCATCGCTGAGTGGTCGTCATGAAGCAAGTCCCCAAGTCGCCACGTCTACTTCGTTCTGAAGACTTTCGACCTTCAGACTTTCTTGAGAATATGTCCAAGCTTATTCTTCTTCGTCCGCAGATACTTCACGTTCGCCGCGTGCGGCGGGATCTCGATCGGGACCCGCTCAACGACATTCAACCCGTATCCTTCGATGCCGACGATCTTGCGGGGGTTGTTCGTGATGATCTTGATCTGATGCAACCCCAGATTGACCAGAATTTGCGCTCCCACCCCGTAGTCCCGCAGATCAGCTTTGAATCCCAGCTGCAGATTGGCCTCGACCGTATCGCTGCCCTGATCCTGTAATCCGTAGGCCTTGATCTTGTTGAGCAGCCCGATGCCGCGCCCTTCTTGATTTAGGTAGAGCAGCACTCCGCGGCCTTCCTTCTGGATGATCTCCATGGCCTGATGAAGCTGATCCCGACAGTCGCAGCGCAACGAACCCAGCGCGTCAGCCGTCAGACAGCCGGAGTGTACCCGGACCAGCGCCGGGTCCCCGCTATCGACCCGGCCTTTCACGAGCGCAATGTGCGTCACCCCATCGATCTGGTTCTCAAACGCCACCGCTTCGAACTCGCCGAACGTCGTGGGAAGCTTGGCGCTCGCCATGCGCCTGACAAAGGTCTCACGGCGCATTCGGTACTCAATCAAAGCCTTAATCGTAACCATCTTCAGCTGATGGGTCTTCGCGAACTTCTTCAGTTCCGGCACCCGCGCCATCGTGCCATCTTCATTCATAATCTCGCAGATCACTCCCGCCGGGTAGAGCCCCGCCAGCCGCGCGAGATCGACAGACCCTTCCGTCTGACCGGCTCGCTTCAAGACGCCGCCCTGCTGCGCCTTCAAGGGGAAAATGTGTCCCGGACGAGCCAGATCGGCTGGTTTGGATTTCGGATCGATCGCCACATGGATCGTGGTGGCACGATCAGCGGCGGAAATCCCCGTTGTGATATCCTTCCGCGCATCGACCGACACTGTGAAGGCCGTGCCAAATGTCGCGGTGTTTTCCACCGCCTGCTGTGGCAGCTGCAGCTCCTCGACACGTTCGGGCGTGAGCGCAAGACAGATCAGCCCGCGGGCACGTCTCGCCATGAAATTGATAGACTGCGGGGTGACTTTTTCGGCAGCGATGACGAGGTCCCCTTCGTTTTCCCGATCCTCGTCGTCCACCAGGATGACGAACTTGCCCCTCTTAATGTCCCGAATGGCGTTCTCGATGCTGTCAAACTGAGTCGTCATCTTGTCCAAAAGTGAATGCTCAAAGTTCAACCTCTAATGTTCAACGCATGACTAATTTACCATTTAACATTGGACATTTACCGCTCTCTGAGGCAAGTGACACATAACCCTGTTTAGCCCCTGGCTGTCAACCGGAAAAAGGACCTAGCTCCCCTGTGAAGTTCTGTTATAGTCTCACGTCGTATGCCCAAGCCTGAGGATGAGCTCGACGAACAAACCGTCGAACCGGAAATCTTGGACCCACCGGATGAGGAGCTGACCGAGCTTCCCCCTGCTACGGAACTCAGCCCCCAGTCCGAACACGACAGGAACAGCCCCGCCGATTCGACGGCGGTGGTGCCGGTTACCGCGCTGCAGCAATATCTCGCCGAAATTCTCCGCTACCCCTATCTCTCCAAGGAAGAGGAGCTCCGGCTGTTTCATGAGCACCGCGCACAGGGCAGCCGTGAAGCAGCGGTAAAACTTATCATGGCCAACCTGCGCGTGTCGGTGTCCATCGCCGCCGAATACCTGCATACCGGCGCCGACCACATGGATTTGATTCAGGAAGGCAACATTGGCCTGATGCAGGCCATCAAGAAGTTCGATCCGGCGAAGAACGTCCGTTTCTACGCCTATGCCGCATGGTGGTCGCGGGCTTATATCCTTCGTTACCTGCTCAATACCTTCCGGCTCGTCAAGATCGGCACGACACAGGATCAGCGGAAGCTGTTCTACAACCTCAAGAAAGAAAAGGCCAAGCTCGAGCGGGAGGGATTTGCGCCCGATACGAAGCTGCTCGCGGATCGTTTGCAGGTCCGCGAACGCGACGTCATCGAGATGGATCAGCGCCTGGGTAATTGGGAACTCTCGCTCGACCAGCCGATCGGCGAGGACCAGAACGGCCGTCTGCTCGACATCATCCCCTCGCAACAGACACCGGCAGACGAACAGCTCGCCGACCATCAGCTAAAAACACTCTTCCGCGCCAAGCTTACCGAGTTCATCAAGACCCTGGAGGAGCGGGACGAGGACATTCTCAGAAACCGAATCCTCTCGGAGAACCCGCTCACGTTAGACGACTTAGGCAATAAGTACGGGATTACTAAGGAACGAACCCGCCAGCTGGAGGCCCGCATCATCAAGCGCCTACGCGACTACATCAGGAAAGACATCAAGGATTTCGATCGGTTGCAATATTAGCCCCCCGACTTTCCCCTCCGGTTTGGACCCTCGAAATAGGTCTGGAATATCGAATTCTCAATGGGTTATCATACGCCCCGTCCAACAGAGCGTGGGGTTAATAGAAAATCCTCGAATGCCCCCTTGACTCGGATCGACTGAGAGCTATCTTCAGCTCCAAGTCAAAACGGATCAGGACTGCTGCCCGTTCAAGTGCGTCGGCAGCGACGCCGGTGCGTGCGAGTCCGCTTTAAATCGTTGACAACCTTTACGGTTAACTTTCATCACGAGGAGGTTCTGTTATGAGCACAGCTGCAAAGGGAACGAAGAACGTCGCGAAGGGGTTTCAGCCCTTGGGTGAGCGGGTATTCGTGACCTATACGGAGGAATTGGACCGGACCGCCGGTGGAATTTATGTGCCGGATTCGGCGAAAGAGAAGCCGCAGCGGGGCGTGGTCCAGGCGGTCGGCAAGAAGGTCGAGAACGTCAAGGTGGGCGACCAGGTTCTTTTCGACAAGTACTCAGGCAGCAAGCTCCGGATTGACGACGAAGAGTGTTTGATCCTCAAGGAAGAAGATATCCTCGGGATCTTCACGTCGTAACATCAACATCAACGCGGTAGAACGATGTCGCAAGTCATCAAGTCGTAAGGTCTCTCAAGCAAGACTTTATGACGTTTAGACTTTAGACTTTACGAACACAAACGGAGGAAGACAATGGCAAAGCAACTCATGTACGGTGACACAGCGCGGGCAGCCATCCTGAAAGGGGTGAACCAGCTCGCTGACGCCGTCAAGGCGACGCTCGGGCCGAAGGGCCGCAACGCGATTCTCGACAAGAAGTTCGGTGCGCCGACGATCACCAAGGACGGTGTTACGGTGGCCAAGGAAGTCGAACTCAAGAACCCATACGAAAACATGGGCGCCCAATTGGTCCGCGAAGTCGCCAGCAAGACCAGCGACATCGCCGGCGACGGCACCACGACCGCCACGGTGCTGGCGCAGGCCATTTATCGCGAAGGCGTCAAGAACATCACTGCCGGCGCGAACCCGATGGAAATCAAGCGTGGAATCGACAAGGCCGTCGAATCCGTCATCGCCGAGCTCAAGAAGCTCAGCAAGCCCTGTCAAAACAAGACCGAGATCTCCCAGGTCGGAACAATTTCGGCCAACAACGACAAGACCATCGGCGACCTGATCGCCGAAGCCATGGAGAAGGTCGGCAAGGATGGGGTGATCACGGTCGAAGAAGCCAAGTCGATGACCACCTCACTGGATGTCGTCGAGGGTATGCAGTTCGATCGCGGATACATCTCCCCCTACTTCGTCACCAACGCCGAGCGGATGGAATGTTCCCTCGAGGAGCCGCTCATCCTGATCAACGAAAAGAAAATCAGCAGCATGAAGGACCTCCTTCCGCTGCTCGAGCAGGTCGCCAAGATGGGCAAGCCGCTCGTTATCCTCGCGGAAGAAGTCGAGGGTGAAGCGCTCGCGACCCTCGTCGTCAACAAGCTGCGCGGCACGCTTAACGTGGCGGCCGTGAAGGCCCCGGGGTTCGGCGACCGTCGCAAAGCCATGCTGGAGGACATTGCGATTCTCACCGGCGGCCAGGTAATTTCCGAAGACATCGGCATCAAGCTCGAGAACATCAAGCTGACCGACCTCGGCCGGGCCAAGCGCGTGACGATCGATAAGGACAACACCACGATCGTCGAAGGCTACGGTGATCCGAAGAAGATCGAGGGCCGCGTCAAGCAGATCAAGGCCCAGGTTGAGGAAACGACCTCGGACTACGACCGCGAGAAACTCCAGGAGCGTCTCGCAAAGATCGTGGGCGGCGTGGCCGTCATCAATGTCGGTGCCGCGACCGAAACGGAAATGAAGGAAAAGAAGGCCCGCGTCGAGGACGCGCTCCACGCCACCAAGGCGGCCGTGGAGGAAGGGATCGTCCCCGGCGGCGGCACGGCCTACCTCCGGTGCACGAAGGCGCTCGATGGCCTTAAGGATGTCTCGACGGAGCAGAAGGTCGGGTTGGACATCGTCCGTCGTTCGCTCGAAGAACCGATCCGCCAGATCGTCGCCAACGCCGGCGGCGAAGCCTCGGTGGTCGTCGGCAAGGTGCGCGAGGATAAGAACCTCAACGCCGGCTACAACGCGGCGACCGACGAATACGTGGACATGATCAAGGCCGGCATCATCGACCCGACCAAGGTGGCGCGCTGCGCGTTGCAGAACGCCGCCAGCGTCGCGGGCTTGATGCTCACGACCGAGGTCATGATCACCGAACTCCCCGAAGAGAAGAAAGAATTGGCCGGTGGCCCCGGCGGACATAGCCACGGCATGGAGGGGATGTACTAAAAGAGAAGAGCTGATGGCCGATTGCCAATAGCTCGGAGTGAGGCACGAAGGGCCCGGCGGTTTCCCGCCGGGCCCTTCGTGTTTTCAGGCTGGAGTCGCGCTACAATTAGCGTCACGCCGGAGGATCGCCTGTGATCGTGGAAGTCGAATCAAGCAACAATTGCGAGGGCAGCGTTTTCGCCCGGTTCAAAGAAGCCGGCCCTGCTCGACCGGTCTTGCAGGTTCGGCTCTATGAACGCAATCCCGCCGGCGAGTGGTATTGGGTTACAGGTTGGAGTGACAATGAAACAACGCCTGCGTGTCAAGCCTATGCCCAGCTGGTTGAAGATTCCGGATCGGGGCTGGCTCACCTGATTTATGGAGGACTCTATGGCCTGCGATTCAGGCCAACTAACATCGATGAACCTTGGAGTCTCAAGAGTCCGCATCAATGGGGAGAAGCCTACCTCTCGTTGACCAGTGATCGCGATCTGCGCTATGCGGATTAACTTGTTGTCGCCAGCTAGCTTTTCGCTACTGCCGCTCGAAGTGTCGCCTTCAAGAGCGGAGAAGTCTTGGGTTCAGAAAAGAGTGCCCGGAAGATTCGATTGACCAATTCCGTATGGCGCTGGTAGTCGGCGTGGAATTGCGCAGCGCTCTTCTGTCGATCTTTAACGTCATACCCGGCACGGATCGCGCAACGCTCCAATTCTTCCGTGTCATCGGGGAGCGCGTGCGTCTGGAGATCGTGGACCATTTGCAGCTTGTGTTCCACGCCTCGCAGGAACAGATAGGCCGCCGTCAGTTCATCGCGCTGGCTGGCTGGCATCAGCTTGCGACGAACGAACCGTTCCAGCGCCCCGAGGGTGCTCCGATCGAGCAGCACCGGCACCCGCTTGCCGGCCAGGACCTGAACGGTCTGCACGAGAAATTCGATTTCCCTGATGCCGCCCGTTCCGAGCTTCACGTTACGCTGTTCGTGACCGCGCTCCGCCATGTGCCGGTCGATCATCTCCTTCACCGACCGCACGTCTTCCACCACTGCCAAGGCCCCGGCAAGATCAGGCTTCTTCGAGCCGGCCACGAGGATAAAGGGCTTGACCATCTTCAGAAACGCCTTGCCGACCTCCGTTGATCCGGCCACAGGCCAGGCCTTGAGCAGCGCCAACCGCTCCCAGACCTGTCCGCGAGTGGAATAGTACTTCTTATAGTCATCCAGCGAGCGGGCCAGCTGCCCCACAGACCCTTCGGCCCGCAGACGCAGATCCACACGAAAGACATAGCCCTCCTTGGTCGGCTCGACCAACGCTTTCGTCAGTTCGCGAGAGAGAATTTCGAAATATTCTTCATTGGATATGCCGACAGCAGCCGGTTTACCCGCCGCTTTGCCTCGTGGCAGCCGAGTCTCACCTTCGTGCGACTCGTAGACGTAAATCAAATCCACGTCGGAGCTGTAATTCAGCTCATGCCCGCCGAGCTTGCCCATGCCCACCACCGCGAACCCGGTTTCCACCCACCGCCCTTGCCGATTCTTGTGCATGGGCACGCCGTATTGCTGACGCAAGTCGGCATCGACAATTTCGTAGGCTGCATGGATGAGGAGACTGGCCAAATCCGACAACGATGCTGTCGTCTCCGGCACCGCCGCGAGTCGCAACAGATCACGCACGCCGATGCGCAACATTTCCCGTCGGCGGAACCGTCGTAACACTTCCAGTTTCCGTTCCTTTACCGTAAGTTGCCCGACGTTCTTGCGAAGAGCTTCCTCGATCCCCATCCGCGTCGGCTGCTTGGAGAAGACATCCTCCTCCGCCAACCAATAGACCAGCATGGGGTCTCGGATGAGCGTAAAGGCCAGCGCGTCGCTATTGCCAAAGATCGTGCAGAGCAGGTCGAGCATGCGAGGCGAGCCGCGCAGATAATCGAGAAAGGATGTACGGGCCACGCTCGCCAGCACGCGCTCCCAGTGATTGAGCGCCTGGTCGGGATCGGCCGTCCGGGCGATCGATTCCATCAAGACCGGGAGCATGTCGGCCAGCTGGCGGCGCTGGTGGGGATCGCCCGCCATCGTCTGAAGGTTGCGGTCGGCCTGATCTATGTCGCGCAGACTGTAGGCCGACAAGATCGCCCGCACCTGCTCGGCGTTACGCTTGGTCGCAAGCAGCACGGGCCTGGGATCAGGCGTGGGAACAGTGGCCTGGGCCCGCGGTTGATCCGGTTGCGAAGGAGGCGGCATCGATCGACCAGTCATGGCGCGGCATTATACTGGCACACTCCTCTACGCACAATGAAACAGGTTCGGGTATACTGGCAAACCAGCTGATGGCGTTCCGCGATCAGCAATCAGATTCTTGTTGATTGGTTCTCTTGCTGACGGCCATGGCTCTCCAACTATGACCACCGAAGAGCATCTGAAGACCATCCACCCGCTCTGCCAGGATGTCGCCCCCGACATTCTCCACGACTTCCTCACACGCATGGACCCGGAGTATTTTCGCCGGTTCGGCTCGCCGACCATCGCCCGGCACATACGGCTGGCGGCACACCTGACTCCGGAGCACCCCTGTGAACTCGCCATCGCAGAACAGCGCGATCAGCGATTCGAGGTGACGTTCGTCGCCTACGACTATTTTGCGGAGTTTGCCACCATCTGCGGCCTTCTGTCGGCCTTTGGTCTGAACATCGAAGAAGGACAAATTTACACCTTCGCGGGAGGCACCTCCGGCTCCCCTGCCAGGGTTGCATCGGAAGGCGGGCCACGCCGGCGCCCGAAAACCAGACCGGGGTTGAACCGCAAGAAGATCGTCGATGTCTTTCGCGTCCAGCCTGTACCGGGAGCGTCCTTGGGACCGGACGAACAACGCCGCCTGGCAGAAGCGCTCAGTTCCGTCATCAAGCTACTCGACGCAGGACAATTCCGGGAAGCGCGCCATGCGGTCAATCGCCAGTTGGTCGAACAACTCGGCAGACGTCGCGGGTCGTTTAGCGGCCTTCTTCATCCAGTGCAGATCACGTTCGACAATAGCCAGTCGCCGACGGACACGGTGATGGACATCCGGTCGGATGATACGCCGGCTTTTCTCTACGCCTTCGCCAACGCCCTGGCCATGCGCAACGTGTATATCACCAAGGCGCAGTTCGACATCGAGGGCGGTAAGCTGCACGACCGTTTCTTTGTCCGTAATCGGTATGGTCAAAAGCTGACCGACTCGACCGACCAGCAGCAGTTGCGCCTGACGGCCGTCCTGCTCAAACAGTTCACCCATGCGCTCACCTGGGCCCCCGACCCGACCAAAGCCCTCGAAGCCTTCGATCGATTCCTGGACCTGACCGTGCAAGATGCGAAGGGCAAAGCGCAGCAACAGGCGCTGGCCTTCATAGCCGACAAGAAGATGTTTCCGCTCCTGGCCCGCTTGCTTGGCACCAGCGATTTCCTCTGGGAGGACTTCCTGCGCCGGCAATACAGCAACATCCTGCCTCTGCTCCAGGATTACCGCGACGCCCCTCTGATGAAACCGCGCGCAGCCCTCCGCAAAGAGCTCGACCGCCTCGTGGACCGGGCCAAAACCGACGATGCCCGGGAAGCGGCCTTGAACGGGTTCAAAGACCGCGAACTCTTTCGCATCGACATGAAGCATATTGTCGAGCCGGGCACGGCCCTGGCCGACTTCTCGGCTGCGCTGACCCAACTGGCTGAAGTCATCGTGGACCGGAGCCTGAACGACTGTCAATCCAAGTTGAACAAGCTCTATGGGCCACCCCGACTCGCAAACAAGAAACCCTCCCCCATCACCATCCTGGGGTTGGGGAAATTCGGTGGCCGGGAACTGGGCTATGCATCCGATATTGAGGTGATGTTCGTGTATGGCGGCGCGGGACGCACGAGCGGCAAGAATGCCATCGAGAACAGCGAATACTTCGAACGCCTGGGACAGGAGCTGCTCCAGTGGATCGAGGCCAAGCAGGAGGGCATCTTCCATCTCGACGTGCGCCTCCGCCCCCACGGAGGCAAAGGCTCCCTGGTCAATCCACTCGACGAGATCACGAGCTACTACAGTACGACCGGCTTAGCGGCTCCGTTCGAGCGCCAGTCATTGATCAAGTTGCGGCACGTGGCAGGCGACGCGGCTCTCGGCAAACAGGTCGAAGCCCATCGCGACAGCTACGTCTACAGCGGCGCAGCGTGGGATCTCCCCACCGCCCTCGACTTGCGCCGACAGCAACTGAAGCAGCTCGTCGAGCGTGGCACGGTGAACTTGAAGCACAGCCCGGGAGGGATCGTCGATATCGAATACGCGATCCAGTACCTCCAACTCATGCACGGCCATAGGTTCCCTGTGTTACGCACGCCCCACACGATGCAGGCACTAGCCGGGCTTGTCGAGTGCGGGATTGTGACGAGGCAGGACGGGGAGAATCTGCGCAAGGCCTATTTCTTTATCCGTAAGCTCATCGACGGACTCCGGATGGTCCGCGGCAACGCCAAGGATCGAGTGCTCCCGCCGCCTGATTCAGATGAATTCATCTTCCTAGGTCGCCGCGTCGGCTACACCACCGACGACTGGCAAGCCGGCGCCCGGCATCTGCAGACGGATATTGAACAACACATGACCGCGACCAAGCAGTTCTTCGAACGGACGTTTGGCGTGTTATAGGACTGGCACCCGTATCAGCCCTTTGCTCCCGGAGTGCGCACGCAGGATTAATCAGATTTTGAAGTGAAGGGCGGTGCTCCCTCCACGGGCGCAGTAGGACCGACACGGGTGCTAGTCCAGGCTGTGGACGACGAGCAAGCTGGAAGGACGACCAGGATGATGCTCGGCGTCTCCTCCGGAGATCGCGAAAACGCGGCCATGCAACGTAACGCCGCCATGCATATATTGATCTACCAATCGGGCCTGCGGTGCGCTGGGCTATCGTCCACCAGCACCGGAGACTATCGCGCCGCGTTGCGCCTGACTCACATTTGCACTGGTACAACTACAGGGGGCAGGTCAGCAAACTGCGGGACGAGCTGCTCAACGGGGAACTCTTCTATACACTCTGGGAGGCCCAAGTGGTGATCGAACGCTGGCGGCAGGCGTATAATCAGGTCCGACCACATAGTGCCTTGGGCTACCGGCCCCCGGCACCGGAGACCCTCGAACCGCAGTCGAGGTGTGCCTGACTAACTTTGCAGGTGGTACAACAACCGGGGGCAGGTCAGCACCAATCTCGATCATCGATTCCAACGAAGTCCCTTGAATCGCACTCAGAGCCAGCGCACTGTTCGCAAAATACTCATACATCTCTAGGAGCGCGAGGTTGTAGCGGGCAAAATGCTCTAGGTCCGAGTCTTCGACGCAATAGTAAATTCCGTATTCAGCTCCGAACGATCACCAAATCCGGGGGGAACATACAGATTTCCCAAGCGTCCGCGATTGAAGTTGAATCTGGCATCTTCTCCGAAACCCAAGGTACTAGCTGCAACGTTGGCTTCCTTGTCCGAATTCACTGGCTGCGTAGCCGCTCTCATGCTCCTCAAGTTCCCAAAAAACTGGAATCCAGTGCCAGAAATTAAACCGTTTGGAAAAAACAGGTTGATACCCAAGTAAGCCTTTCTTTATCCATGATTTGAAATCAATCGCAGTTTCGCTCATACAGCCTCCAATTTCTAATTCAAAAGCTCAGATGAAAAACCCGTGAGCTGTTTTTTACCGATGGGCCTTTACCGAATCGGTTGTTGTTTATTCTCACTCGGACCACATATTCAGAACCATTACAACGGAGCGCTCAATGGGTACATCTAAAACCGATATTACTATTTGCATAAGAGCGCCCCTCATTTAAGCCAAGAGCAAACACTCCTGCGTTATTACCGCTACCCCAGCGGCCTCCCCGTATGAAAACGGAAACAGGAGCGCAATAACCGGTGCACTCATCTGGGTATTCATTGACGTTGTTATACCCCCCCCCTTTGAATAACCGTCGTAATACCTCCCCATCCCCTGGTTAGCGTTGTAACCAAAGGGAGGCAGCTTTTCTGTCGGAAGGTTGCCGGCAATACTCAGACCATCTTCGCGGTTGTAGGACATCCACCGCCCATTGCCTCCCTCGTAGCGACTTTCTTTCTCAATCGTCTTGTCCACCCACTCCCAAACATTACCTGATAAATCCCAAATGACTTGCCCATTCGGCAATATTAAGGCGCGTCGCTGATTATCAGTCGACACCGCGTCTGGTCGATTGTCATCTGAATCGGCCGCATTCAAGGCGACGTCAGGATTATTGTCGTTGTGACCGGAGTAGAGATATCCGTCTCCAACTATTCCACCGGACCAATTTCCCCTAACTGAAACGACTTGATGTGCAATGGATAACCATTGATGCTCAGTAATGAGTCGCCCCCCCGACGCATTACAGGCGCTTCGAGCATCCTGCCAAGTCAAACTGACCCAAGGTGTTCCATCAGGAGTCGATATAGGAATCGCGCCATTTTGATTGCTTTTACTTCGAATATTTCGAGTACCAATAGAATTCGTGCTTTGTTTAGCTTCATATTTCATGACACAAAATTGAGCAACAGCAATTCCGTCAGGCAGGATATATGCCGGAACAGGAACATAACCCCGTTCATGGCATGCTAGTACGTTTGTCATAGCTATTTTGCTGCAGCTGGCGCCTCCGTAAGCAACACTGATCATGAAAAATGTCAATAGCCCCATGGAATGAACGCGCTTTCTAATTCGCATGATGTTCAATGACAATATCCCAGATCGTTGCTCTACCAACTGAACCATCGGGGCGTTGCATTTCCTCTTCCGACCACAGGTGAGCACGACCTGAGAATGCCTCCTCCACGGCGAGGACCACACCGGGGTGAATAACCGAAAATTTAGTACCCTCTCCCGGAATCGCATCCACGTCGGGCGCGGCCAGGACCATCTGCCCAAGCCCGCCTACTGGCCTGCACTCACAATCGTGTCCGCACAGCACTCCTCCCTGGCGGACTTTCAATTGCCACAATGCAATATCAATTTTTGTCTGTGCGTAAGAGTGATCACCATCAATAAAAACAAGATCAAACTGTTGGTCCCGCGAGAGCGTTGCCGCGTCTTCGCTGCTCATGACCAATTGACGAACAATTCCTTCTCCACCAGCCAGCGATACGTTCCTACGGAAAGAAGCCGCCGCGTCATACTCGCTAACTATCTGTTGATGCCGGACAACGTTCGAACTGCCTTTCCATGTATCGACACAAAACAGTTTCACGTCAGGCACCCCGAGCAACTCCTCGATCATCACTTGAGTGCTGCCGGTTCCCATCCAACTTCCGATTTCAATAATCCGACAACCAGGTCGGATGACGCGACGAACTAAGGAACGCAAGGCCTCCCGATCGTCACCACCAAACGAAGTTGTAAAGGGTTTGAGGTAGAGTCTCACTGACTGTTCTTCTTGCATGCGATCGCGGCCTTCAAATCGGCGACAGTGAGCGCCTTGATAATAACTGGATTTGCGCCGTAAGCGAAGGGATCGTCCCAGTTGACCGGCAAGGTGCGAGGTATCCCGAAAACACTTTACCGTGGAATACGAGGTTGTAATCGCCGCAAACCTCGATCAAGAGCGGCGTGAAAATGCGCTGGTGCGATTCGGCTGACCTGCCCCCGGTTGTTGTACCAGTGCAAATGTGAGTCAGGCGCAACGTGACCCGCCCCGCGAATCTAGACCGAGCGAGACCTGAGGATTTGGCCTGCGCGTGATCGGTGTGA
>Ga0233425_10002120_pt1 | contig 40503 bp, 47 predicted proteins | sample Watercolumn_Towu_2_FD_181712 | JGI IMG/M metagenome (GOLD analysis project Ga0233425, IMG submission 181712) | Freshwater microbial communities from Lake Towuti, South Sulawesi, Indonesia - Watercolumn_Towuti2014_140_MG | ecosystem: Environmental > Aquatic > Freshwater > Lake | place...
TTACGCTTTGGTTACGAAAAACGTAACCAGTGAATTGACTGATTACGTTTTGGGATTCTGCCCGATTGACTGGTTACGCTCTGGTTACGAAATAACGTAACAAGTCATTTGACTCGTCCAACCCTCGTTTATTCATCACAACAAAGTGCCTCCTTGAGCAGCGCCAGGCCGGAATTGATCACCTGCAATTCATCCGCCTCAAGGTTGGCGAGTTTTGTATTCATCCATTGGCGCGCCCGGCCAAAAATTTCATCCAGCAGCGCCGCGCCCTCTTGGGTCAGTTCCAACCGAACATAACGCCGGTCATCCGTGTTCTGCGTTCGGCTGACCAGTCCCTTATCCACCAGCGCGTCCACGGCCTGGCTGATGGCCGGTCGGCTGATCCGGCCCACGTCTGCCAGCCCGCTGACAGAATGCGCGCCGCGCCGGATATGACGCAGGATATGGAACTGCTCCTCTGTGACATCGAACTCACGCGTAGCCGTCGCGCGTACCCGTGAACGAACAGTATTCCAGACCGGCGGGACGGTTTCCCAGAAACGGTCAATGGTTTGTTGGATCGAGGAATCCAAAAGATTGGACATGGTCAATTCGCTTTGCGAGAATAATTAGTCTTATTAACAGTTAAGTATTGAAACTATTATACGCCCAGTACCAGGAATCGTCAATCTATTAGCCCCCAAACGGCGTCATATAAGCGATATACACCCATCTTCAGAAATATTAACTTGTTGATCATCTATCAACATTTCAAACTCAACCATTGAGATGGCTATGACAGGTATTGTTATATCGTACAGTTCTTTGGCAACGATTGCCCCTAACACTAAAAATTTATCCACGCCTGTTGTTATAAACGCTGCTGGAGAAGTACCGCCTCGGACCGATTCCAGAAATACAGCAGTTGTTGTGCTCGAACCCCGGGTATATGGAATTGCCAGGATCCTCTTTGAAGCGTTTTTCCCAGAGAGTGAGTGTCGTCGATCGATGATCTCTCCAGTAGCTGGATCATACCCTCCCCAAAAGCTGAGTGATTCTCTGCTTACCAACAACAGGCCTTTTGCAGTGCCTGTTACCAAAGGGGTTCCTCGAATGATTACCATGGCAGCTCTGCATTCAAAACACCGGTTATTGCAGTTTGAATACACGTTTCCAAGCTACCAAAATGCACCTGACGAGATAGCAGTCCTGGCGTGTAATAAGCACATTTTCCTGAATTAGTGATCAAAGGGTGAATTTCATTACCAAGCATTGGCGAACACAATATACAGGTGTCCACCACAAACCGACCTCCAAATTCCCGAATGATTCGAGCCACTCCACTTATCTCAGCTTTTGCCAACGTATCTCGATTTGTCATCAGCAAGAACTGTACATTATCATGCCGTCTTTTAAGTTTCACCATTGAGGCTACCCTTTGTAACTCCCCCATTGATAGGTGCGGACAACCAAGAACGACAAGGCCAACAGTGGTACCGGAATTTAAATTGAGTTCTTGAAACGCGTCTTTAAGTTTATCCAAATTGATCACTATGGTTTCCTGGGGCTTTTTATTTTGAAACGCATCCTCAAGTGTATGAGCCTCTGGCGTAATTCCAACAATATGGACCAGTGCAACTCTACCAGAAGATGCAGCAACTGCACACAATGCCTTTAGTTGGTCTTCATTCGGATGCACCTTAAAACCTTCGATCACCGGGATACGATCCCCGGCCAGTTTGCCCGTAAGATATCCCAATAAGGGATAGAAAATCTCCTTTTCTTGTAATGAAATTGGGATACCTTGCAAGGAGAGCAGGAACTGACCAGCCCGATTCTCTGTAATATGTAAACCGATTGCCGGTACGCGTCCGGTGATCGCCGCACAAATATCCAAAAAATCCGGGTAACGCTCTGTTCTGGCTCCAATGACAGTATTAGCAAAAGCGATTGCATTAGACTCACCCCAGGCAATCTGCTGACCAAAAATTGGGCGATAGGAGCCTTGATATGGCGTGCAAGTCCAGGAGGGAATGCATCCCATTTGCAAATATGCTTTCATCTGACGTAAAGCATTGCTTGCATAAGCAGGAGGTACCGCCCATTCTTTCCAACCTTGCTCATCCAGGCCGCTGACATTGAGAGAGGATGGAACAAGAACCTTCGCGTCTTTTGCGACCAGGCGTTCAGCAAATTCCAGGCTGGCTTCTCCCATATATAATGAGCTGTCAATATGCGCGGAGGTGATGCTAAGTAGGTTTTCTGCTCCACTCACCTCAGCCATCTGCACAATTATGGACATGGCCATCTTTTTACCAGGACCGAGATCACCTCGCAAAAGTGCATGGTCTGTCTCATTCAAAAATAATTTCACAATTCACTCCTATCACAGTTCCAACCAATTACGAATTATTCGGGATAAGTCCCACGTACACACCTCAACCGCCAAAGCCATATCTGAAAATTATACAAAATTGTTGGCCATATATTCTCTAATTCATCTATCACCAAGTCCCGATTTTTAACCGATGTCGATTGATTATCTTGTCCATTTCTTCATCTCTAAGACAAAATCATAAGGATATTGGGCCAATATTTCTGCCTTGCCATCCGGTCTGACCCACAGCGTATCCTCAATGCGGACTCCCATGCCTTTCTCAGGGTAATACAAGCCAGGTTCATTGGTGATCACCACACCGGCCTTCAGGATGTTATCGTCCGTGGCGGTCAGGCCCGAAAATGGTCGTTCGTGGATATTAAGGCCGACACCGTGTCCGACTGAATGGACGTAACCTTCCAACGGAGCCGGGATATTCATGGTAGTCTGGTGCCCTAGTTTCCCAAACTCCTCACATACCAGGCGGTTGTAGTTCTTAAATGGGGCATTCAAGGCGAGATTTTCCTGAACCTTGTCATGTACTGCCTTGACCTCATCATAGAGTTTTTGTGCCTCGGATGTGGCATATCCAAGGCTCCAGGTACGGGTGAGGTCATAAAAGTACCCACCACCGGCTTCACATGGATAGATATCAAATACGATCGTTTGTCCCAGGCGAAGGAAATCCTTAGGGTTGCCGATTGAATGGGGGATGCCGGCATCGCGTCCAATTGAAAAGGTCGTCCCATCTGGGTTTTCCGCGCCAAGTTCTGCGAGCCATAGGTCGATCCTGGATTTGACATCCGCTATCTGTAGGGGTGTCCCGTCTTCCTTAAGCAACACCTCATCCTTCCGGACCAGGCGGCTGGTGAGGTAATCTGCAACATATCCGACGACTTTCGTTGTAATTTCCCCCATTATGCGGATACGGGCAATCTCGGCATCGTCCTTTGTCTCCATAACATACAAGAAAAGGGAATTGTCATGTGGCTCACCCACGAGTTCAGACTCAGGGATGAGGTTCTGTAATCTGGAAAAAATTGGGAAAGCTGATCCAATATCTGTGATGCCATAAATGCCGATACGCCCGTGAACATCCAGATCTTTAAGCATTTGCTTATAGCGGAGAGCAGTGGCAAGGATTTGATCCCCATGGGCTTCTTGTAAAAGAGTTTCCTGATTATAGACGCTATAAGGGATTATTTTAGAACCTGATTTTAATCCTTCTTCCCGCTCCACCGAGTTGCAGAAGAGGACCGGAGGGCTCCCTCGTTTCTTGATCAGGGTAGCATTGGAAACATGTACCCCTCCGGTCAGATAATACATGGGGGGGTTATGTGTGCCATTGCCGATGACCATGATCGCTTCGAGGTTATTGGTTTGCATACGCTGGTCGAGTTCGGATTTCATTTTTTGAATTGCTCCTAAAAAAACTGACCTATGACTGCTGATGCGATTGCGTAATTTCGGGACAGGAAAAGAAATAGCAAGGGTGATAGCCATCCATTTTCGGTTTACACAACAGGAATTGTATTGTCGGACTTAATGGGGATTTTGACTCTCGTTAATGCTATAAGCGCAAGCAAGTTGAATCCTATTGCACTAGCCACTACGAGCCAGAATCCTACCGCATACAAACGCGGAGCCAGCAGGTCACTCAACGCGCGTCCAATTGACTGGGAAGCCACAAAGAAGGCCATCAGCGTGGCGCGAGCAGAAGGGGCAAGTTCGGTCATCAGCGGGATGCCGCTGACCGTGGTGAATTCGAACGATATATAGAAAATGAATAATCCCACCAGTGCACCTGGTGTGGTGCGCCCCACCAAAGGAAGGGAAAGAGCGGCGAGACAGTTTACGGCCAGACCGATGGCTACTGCGCGCTGTTTGCCGATCCGGTCGACGAATACGGCTACCAAACCCTCCCCGCCGAGTTCAGAGAGACCAATCACCGCAGATGCCGCGCCGAGCGCCGCGATCTGCAGGCCAAAGGATTGCTCCAGCCAGACGCCAAATATGAGGTTAACCATCTCATTAGCCCCGGTGTAGAAGAGCCCAATCGCCAGGCCGGCGAGGGCAGGAACCGAGGTCAGGATGATGCGAACGCCAGACGACGGACCATGTGGAACGGAAGAAGGTTGATCGTTTGGGATCTGGAAGAACAGGATGATGATAGTGATGCTTCCAAGCAACGCGAAAAGCGGGAAGGGAGCCATCCATCCGGAACGGGCAATGATGAAACCCACCAACGGCACACCGAGGATGAAAGCCAGCGACCAACTGAACTCGGTAATTGCGAGGATCCGCCCGCGCTGTTCATAGGGGATGCGGTCACCGAGATAAGCCTGCATGGCGGGGTCGAATATATATTTACCAAAAGTGGCAGTTATAATGGCGATGACCAACCCTGGAAATTTCGGCCAAAATACCACCGTTGCCGATGCCAGTGTGAATAGTGCTGCGCCCAACAGCATGCCGAATTTACGCCCGCGCCGGTCGGTTGCTGAAGCCGCGATCGGGCTGATAGCTCCGATAAGGCTGCGGCCGGTCAGCACATAGGATATGGTCGTGATATCCACGCCCACTCCTCGTCCCAACACAGCCAGAAATGGATAAACCATCCGGTGGAGCGTGTTGAATATGACCCGGATCGCAGTGAAGAGGGGGATAGTGAATTTACGATTCATTAGACTTAAATATACCAAAAGCGTTTTAAGGTTGTCGGAAATGGGGGCGGCGCATTCCATGTTCCGGCTTGCCAGTGGGCACTCACGCCAGTTGGTTTGCATGGCCCACAGCGAGAGCGGCAGGTATGTCACCCAGAAAACGGTGACAGATTTTCTCGCATTTGCACAGATTGATATTGAAAGGTGATCAGCATATGTTCTTCGAGTAGTTTTCGCGCCTTTTTACCATCACGCGCTTCCAGGGCTGCCACAATGGCCTCGTGCATACGGTTATCGTTCTGCACGACTTCGTTGAATTTTAAATCGTCGGTTTCAAATTGGAAATAATAAATATACAATGTTTTCCATATTTGATCCAGAATACGCATGTACTGGCGCTTCCCGGAAGCACCTATGATGATCCAATGAAATTCGCGGTTGTACCGGCGGGCGCTTTCCATTTCCTTGGGATCCTTGCTCAGAGTTGTCAGGCGCACTATTTCCTTCAAACGTACCAAATCCTGGGCAGTGAGGCGGCTAGCAGCAGCTTCAAAAGCCATGCCCTCAATCGCTGCCCTCATCAAGTATAGTTCTTCCACATCGGAAACTGTATACTCGGTTACCTTGATGCTGTGATGCTGTTCATGGACTACCAACCCTTCAGCTGTAAGGCGCGACAATGCCTCCCGTACTGTGCGCGCGCTGATGCCCAGCTCTTTAGCCAGATCCATCTGGCGCAACAAAGCGCCGGGTTTGATCCGACCATAGAGAATCGCATCATGGATTGCTTGGTATGCCATTTCGACCAGGCTGTGGTTTTCCTTGGCGAATTCGCTAAACAGACCTGGGGAACCTTCTAATTCAGTCATGTTTACCTCACGCGTTCCGGCGCACATAGTCGGCTGTGATCAACCCGCTTTCCAATTGAATGCGAACCAATTTCTGGATTGGGACGACTTCATAATGGATTTGTTCTTCAAGGTACGCGCATTGCGCTTTTAATTCAGCTTCCGAGATCTCCAGTGCATGGGCAAATGCACCTTGTCTTTTTACGTCCACCAGACTGATTTCGTTCATTATTTGCAGTTCATATTCATTGGCTCGTATAAGCAAACCGAAAGAAAGCATTTTATAGAATCTTGAAATTAACAAATTATCAAATTTTTCAGCAACCGTGGATATCTTAGCATATTCTGGGTTCTCATTGACCATCTTGCGGGTTGCATCATTGCCTTTTTCATACAGTAGGAAAGCATCCAGAGTCCTTTTGAAGGGGTTTTCGCTTGAGATCCAATCTTTTACCGTTTCCAGGGTACTCATGATGAACTTGTTGGCCTTCTCGCTCGTGTCTAAATTCTCCAGAACTGCATCTTTACGGATCATATCGGAGGCCGAAAGATCCTCGACACGCTTGTCGTAAAAATAGGGCAATTCGGTAAGCAATGTAAAAGCGTTACAATGCTTAGCGGCAAAATCGGAGCTGGATGTGCCGGTATCACAGAGTATTTCAGGATGTTCCACGCCATATTTCTCGTAATAATCGTAAGTTTCTGAAATTCCCATCCCCTGGTAAATCGCCGGGCTATAGGCACGTAGGTAAGGTGCTTCAGGTTCACCGAGGTTCAAGGGAACGTGCTGTTTCGCGGCCGTGGCTCTTAATCCCTCATAGATTTCTTCCGCCGGGCGTGAAATATAGAAATACACACCACCAAACCCGGCATTATGTAAAGTATAGATGAATATTGGGCGGATATCCTCGATCAAGTGCATAACTGCTTCTGTTTCTGGAATAGTGGCATGAAAATGAAGTTCTTTATGATCGATCGGGAAGGTCCAATCCACCTGCAGTTTGCCAGGCGGGCGGTAAAAATTTCGCGCATAATGATACAGAGTGAATGGCCCTTTAAACCAACCTTCGTTAAGCATTGTACCGTCAGCATCCCAGGATTTTATTATATACCAGGTAAGATCCATTTCTTCCCGCAGTGCTTCGTCTTCTATGAGTGCCTTGGTAAAGTATTCCAACATCATGGCGCCAATTGGTTCATTTGGATGAGGACAACCCATCAGAAGCGCATTTTTTGATCCAAAGCCTATTTTCAAGCAATTAATCGGGTATCCTTTGCTTGTTTTTCCAATCTCAAAGATTGAAACCAGATCGGGGTATTCCGCAGCAAGCTTCCTGCTATTTTCATCCATTTCAGCCACGGTGTGGAACACCTTGTAGTCTGGAACTGCAGTCAGAATACGGTTTAATGTGCTGACAGTTAACATAATAATCTCGATGCATAAGTGCATAGCCTGCTAAAAGCAGGCTATGCACATAGTTCCTCTAAAACTTATGGGACGTACTCGGTGAGGGTATATTCTGCCCAACCGGTTTTTCCTGCGTTATCTATTGGCAGATTGATGAAATGTGCATTGTTCGCATCATAAACTGCGTAGGAAACAATCGGAACGAACGGCAGATCTATGGCAAGAATGGCCTGGATATGTTTGTATATCGAAGCCCGCGTCGCCATATCGCCGGTGCGGTTTCCTTCGGCAAACAACGCGTCCACTTCCGGGTTGCTGTAGTGAGGTTGATTCATTTTCGCGCCGGTCATCACACGACTGCCTAAAGCTGCTGGGTCAGGTCCCTGATAGCCCCCCTGAAGTTCCAGCATGTAATCGTGGTTGGTAACCACTTTGGCAGCCCAGGCGTTGTATTCCATTACATTGAGGATGACTTCGATTCCTGCATCTTTCAAATTAGATTGAATGATCTGAGCAGATTCAGGGAAACCGTAGCCTTGGAATACATCAAACGTCAAGCCCCGTACATAATAGCCATCTGCATCTAGTTTATAGCCACCGGATTCTAACAATGCACGCGCACCGGCAGTATCGAATTTCGGTGCGGTGTTTACATTGTTAGTTGCCCAGGTAATTGAAGACGGATACATGTCATATTCGGGTGTTTGTTGGCCCAGAAAGATCTTATCCGAGATTTCTTGCCTGTTGACGGCCATGGCAATGGCTGTGCGCAGCACTACATCCTGCAGGGGTTTGTAGTCAAAATTGAAGGCTATGTACATCGGTGATGGATATGTGTTTAACTTCAGGCGAAGGTCCGGATTCTTTTGCAGGCTGGCAGCGTCAGCCGCCGGAACGCCTTCCAACACATCTATTTCACCATTGATCAAAGCCTGGACTGCTGTGGCATCATCCGGAATCACACTGTAGATAACCTGGCTGAGCTTGGGGGCTCCACCAAAATAATTGGGATTGGCATCCAATACGACCTTTTCACCCTGTACAAATTCGTTAAATTTAAAAGGACCGCTGCCGATCGGTTTCATAAAAGCCGGGTTATCATCCCATTTTTGCCCATTATCATAGATATGCTTGGGCACAATAAAGGTGCCGTACCAACCCAAGTAACCGATTAAGGCAACGTTCGCTTCAGCCAGGTGAAAGACAACCGTGTAATCATCGGGAGTGTCGATGGATGTTACATTCTGCATATACCCGTTGAAGAAGTAGGTGGATTCGCCTTTGATGTATTCGAATGTATATTTCACATCCGCGCTTGTGACGGGTACTCCATCATGCCAAGTGGCATTATGGACCAGATTAAAGGTGATCGTCTTTCCATCATCTGAGAAAGTCCAGCTAGAAGCGAGATCCGGGATGATCGCTTTGGATGCGTCCAATTTAACCAGGCGGCTGTATATGTTCTGGTCAGGGCCAAATGCATTATCGTCACCGGCATTATCGGGGTTGAACGACTGGGGGTCACCATACATACGCACAACCAATGCATGACTTATTGGAGGTACGGTTGTCGCTGCTGGAGCCGTTGTAGCTCCCGGAGCGGTCGTCGCTGCTGGCGTAGCCGTTCCACTACTGCAGCCAGAAATTGGAACAACCACGAGAACAATCAGCAACATGAGATACAGAACATTTTTTACCATTTTATTCTCCTTGGATAAACTGAAGTTATGCCAGCCGAATTGCTGGTAGACCAACATCGCCAAATTGCTTTTCTTAACCAAGCATAAATGGGAACTCTTATTATTGGATTCTCGGTTCCACCTCCTTTCCTTGACGAACCTCGCCAAATTGCTTTTCTTTACCTTGCATGCTCATCTCGCCTCTGAAACTGCTTATTCGATAAAAAAACAGGATGAAAAATGCCCAGGGCTGATTTCCCGAATCGGCGGATATTCCCGGAAACATCGCTCGCGTTTCATGAAACAACGGTCGGCAAAATAACAGCCAGGGCCGGGGTTAATCGGCGTCGGAGGCTCGCCTTCAATTGTTATAATTTGGCTATTCTCATCTAAGTTTATAGAAGAACAATTCGAAATCAGCGCCCGTGTATAGGGGTGTTGCGGGTTCTTGATGATTTCATCAGAAAAGCCCAGTTCGACGATCCGTCCCAGGTACATCACAGCTACCCTGTTAGAAATATAACGGGTCAGGGCAATATCATGGCTGATGAAAACCAGAGCCGCGTGTGTCTTGAGGCTTAGTTCCAGGAGCATGTTGATAATATCGGCGCGCACCGAAACATCCAGCATCGAAACCGGTTCATCAGCCACGACAAATTGAGGTTCCAACAGCATGCTTCGCAGGATCGAGACCCTTTGCAGTTGTCCACCAGAAAGCTCATGAGGAAAACGATTCATAACGTCTTTGGCTGGGACCAGACCACCCGATTCGAGAATATCCTGACAAATCTCCAGTCTTTCTTTGTCGTTGTTCCCGATCTTGTGGTTTTGCAGGGGCCGCATGAGTATTTTGCCGATCTTATCGCGTGGGGTAAAAGTGTCAAAGGGATTCTGAAAGACGATCTGCACCATGCGACGGAATTTCTTCAAATCTTTGGCGATCATCTCGCCCGCCGGGATACCGTCGATCAACACTTCGCCTTTGGTTGGTTCTTCCAGGCGCACCAGGACGCGCCCCAGGGTGGATTTTCCGCAGCCGCTTTCGCCGATTACACCCAGGACCTCGCCGCGTTCTATATTAAGATTGATGCCATCCACTGCTTTGACATATCTCTTACTGCGCTCCCCACCGAAAATTCCTGAAAGCCCCTTGTTTACCGGGTACCAGACAGAAACATTATCGATTCTGATGAAAGGATTGTTTTCCATCAATCATCATCCTTCATAGAGGTTGCATTTGACCCACGACTCAGGCGTTGAATTAATGATGCGGGGTTTTTCATCAAGGCAACGCTGATGTACTTTGGGGCAGCGCGGGGCAAATACACAATTTTCGTAACGTCTGGAAAGATCTGGCAGTAAGCCTGGAATTGCCTGTAGTTTGGCTCTTTCTCCTTTCAAGGGTGGGAATGATTCGATCAAACCCTGTGTATAAGGATGCCGGGCGGAACGCAGCACCTCATTCACCAGTCCCATTTCAATGATCTCCCCGGCGTACATGACAGCGATCTTGTTACAGGAAGATGCCACAACCGACATATCGTGGGTGATCATCATCCGGGTCAGATTCAGGTCATGCTCCATTTTTTTGATCTCTTCCAGGATCTGCCCCTGGGTGACTACATCCAGCGCCGTGGTTGCTTCGTCCAAGATGAGAAGATCCGGTTCATGTAACAAACTGATCGCAATCGATACCCTTTGCAGCATTCCTCCGGAAAGCTCGTGCGGGTAAAGGCGATAGATTCGAGGTCCTAGATTCACCAGGTTGAATAAGTAATCGACCCGTTCTTCGATTTCTTTTTTTGTAGCCTTCGGCTTATGAACTTTATAAATACCTTCAATCTGCTCGCCAATCTGGTGCACAGGGCTTAACGAATTCATCGCTTTCTGAAAGACAACCGACAGCTTTTTCCAGCGGAATTCACGCATCTCTTCTTTATTAAGGCTCAGCAGGTCAGTAGATAGGAAATTGATCTGGCCTTGTATTTCAGCCTGTGCCTCAGGCAGGAGCCGCAATATGGCCATGGCCATGGTCGATTTGCCGGAGCCTGATTCACCCACAATCCCCAGCGAATCGCCTTTGTTCATTGAGAAATTTGCTTCTTGCACCGCGAAGATTCGTTTTTGATCCGTTTTATAGGTAACGTTCAGTGCATGGACTTCTAAGACTTTTTCCATCACTTATACGCTCCTGCACTTTTTATCTTATATTTTGGATCCACTACATGGCTCAATCCGTCGCCGATAAGGTAGAAGACCAGCACTGTTAGAACAATAGCCAGACCTGCAAAAGTAGATACCCACCAGGCAGTAGTAATAAATGCCTTACCGTTAAAAATCATTTGGCCCCAACTGATCTCGGTCGGATCTCCCAAGCCAATAAAGCTCAAACTGGCCTCAGTAAGGATCGCATACGCCATGCCCATTGTCGTGTTGGCAATCACCGGGAAAATCCCGTTTGGGATGATGTATTTAAACAAGATCTGAGATTTGGTTTCACCCATGGTCACGGCGCTTTTTACAAAAGTCCGCTCGCGTATGGTTAAAGCCTGGGCGCGCATCAGCTTGGCATTACTCGGCCAGGTTACCAGGCCAATCACGATCATTACATTGGTGAGGCTGTTCCCAAAGAGTGCCACGACCAGGAGAATGAGGAAAAAGGTCGGCAGCATCAAGAAAATATTGATAACTTCCGAAGTAAGCTGGTCAACAAGACCGCCAAAGTAACCCGCTATACCGCCGAAGATGACCCCCAGGGCTCCTGAAATCAAAGCAGAAATGACAGCCACCTTCAAGGAGGTCCGCACACCGAAGATGATCATCGACAATACATCTTGGCCCAGGTTGTTGGTGCCAAGCAAATGACCGCCGGTGCCAGGTGCGAAAACTGAATCAGGACCCAGGTAATAGGGGCTGTAAGGCGCTAGTAAAGGTGCAAAAAGAGCAATCAGCAAGATCAAAAAAAGGCTGATCACTCCAGCTCTTAATTGCCCATCAGAGTTGATCACCTTAAGAATCTTTTTAAAATTCGCTTTGATATCCATCCGGTAACCTCTATTGATAGCGAATTCGTGGATCAGCGATGGCATAAACGATATCAGTGATGATCATTGTGATTGCAATTGAAATCGCCATTAACAGATAAATTCCCATCAAAGTTGGGTAATCACGTTGGGTGATGGCGGTCAGAACCAGGCGTCCCATTCCCGGCCAGGCAAAAACGATTTCTATCAATGCCACACCGGTAATCAGAAAAGCCAGGGAAATTCCAAATACGGTGATGGTTGGGAGGATTGCATTGCGGAAGATATACTTATTGAAGATCTTCTTCTCATCCATTCCGGTAGCGCGCAAGGTCATCACGAAATCTTCTGAAGATGCCTGTATAACAGAAGATTTCGCAATTCTGAAATACAACGGAATATCCAGCAGCACCAGGGCCATTACCGGAAGGATCATGTGGTAAGCCACATCAAGCACATGTCGAAGGCCTGTATAGCTGGCGCGCGTATTAGTCATTCCAGATGAGGGTACCAGGTGCAAAACCGAAGCAAAAAGAATAATCATCATCAAGCCTAGCCAGAAAGAAGGCATGGCATTGAAAATGTATGATATACCGGAAAAAACCACATCCTGGAATGAACCCTCCTTTTGAGCCGCTCGAATGCCCATCCAGGTTCCCAACACCAGGGATAAAATCGCTCCGGTCAACACCAAAATAACCGTCGGAATAAACTTTTCTTTAATCATCTCAATTACTGGGCGATGATAAATTATGGAGTCCCCCAAATCCCCTCTCAGAACTTGCTTCAAATAAATAGCATACTGCACTGGCAAAGGTTTATCCAAGCCATATTTTTCCATCAATGCTTTCCGGAGTACGGGGTCTTGATTGTCCTTGCCCATAATAATCGTAACAGGATCGCCCGGCGCTAGGTGCATCAAGACGAAATTGATGGAAAATACCATTAGAATCGTAACCACCCCAGTAAACAGTCGGCGAAGAATGTACGTTTTCAACTTCTCGACAGCGCAATGGTTGCGCCTGCCTCCTCTATGGATCAAAGGTGGTGAAGAAAACTACTAGACTTCTTACCAGACGTTCGTAGCGGGCATGTGGTGCATCTCAAGATATTAACTGCACAATGCACAATGCACTTTCTAATAATAACAAAGACAAGAAGAACTGTCAATACTCAATATGCCCTCGCCCCTAACAGACCTAAACGTTGGTAATAAAAATAAAACGCCCGTTCCTCACGGGCGCTAAAAGACGTGATTTCTCGTTTGCTACCGGCTCGAAAGCCAACTCACCAGCCCTACAAAGAAATCAATGACTCCATAAACAACGGCGCCATAGAATACAACGAAAGAACCTTGCATGAAATAGCGAGACAACACAGTCGCCGCAATCCCACCAACCGCCCAAAGGATTCCCGCGATCATTTGTTTCTTGCCTTTCTCGGCACGGATTCTCTTCGACGATTGCTGTGTCTGCGCAACGATCCTCGCAGCGCCTTCAGAGGATAAGCCCATGTTGACCAGGTTCTTGACGACCACCTGCGGCGGCGTTTTGCGGGACAATTCAGCCGCGGTGTATTTCACCAGACTGGACATCTCTTGACTCATCGCCGGCGCCGCGCCGGGACCTGGCGCCTGCGGCTTGGCAGCAACCTTCGCCGGGACCGGCTCCACCGCGAGCGGGAAGCTGATCTGCGGGAGCGCCTCAAGTGGATGCTCCGGTCCAAGTGGTACGGCTGGCAAAATCCCTTTTTGCCTCAGCATCGCCGCCGCTTTTTGCGCTGCTGCGTTGTCGCGGTTGATCCGTAACGCATTATCGAGACAATACAATTTCTCCGCATCCTGATCCACCGTCGCGGAGAGCCACAGCCAGGCCTGCTCTGCCGTAGCGCTATCCTGCGTGGCGCGGGTCAACAACTGGAACGCACGCGCTTTGTCCCCTGCCTTGACCGCGGCAATCCCCTCCTGCAAGTTATTCATTGAACTGCCCATCCTTGTAGAATAACTCTCCATCCACCCTGATCTCGGCGTCTTTGCCCATGCCGCAGATCATGTCCCAGTGAATGAGGGACTTGTTGCGCGAGCCGGTCTCAGGATAGCCCGCGCCGAGCGCCATGTGGAAGGTGCCGCCGATCTTCTCGTCGAAGAGGATGTTGTGTGAGAAGTGGTTGATCTCGTAGTTGGTGCCGATGGCGAACTCGCCGACGTAGCGCGCCCCGGCATCCGATTCGAGCATCTCCAACAGGAATGGTCCGTTCTTCTCAGCTTTGGCCTGCGTCACCTTGCCGTTGCTGAAGGTCAGCTCCACACCCTCGACCAGCGTACCGGAATAAATGGCCGGGTAGGTGAACTTGACCCAGCCGTTGAGTGACTCCTCCACCGGCCCGGTATAGATCTCGCCATCCGGCATGTTGTGTTCGCCGCAGGCATTGACAAACTTGCGTCCTTCGATCGAAAGTGTCAGGTCAACATTCGGGCCGCTGAGCACAACCTGTCGGCGTCCTTCGATGCGCGAAAGGATCTTGCGCTGCTTCTCTTCCACCTTTTTCCAATACGCCACGGGATCCTCTTCATTGGCGTGACAGGCGCGGAAGACGAAATCGGCGAAGTTCTTGAGGCTCATCTCGGCTTCCATGGCGTAGCCTTCGGTGGGATAGAGCGTGCTGACCCACTTGAACTCCTTGGTCGCGCCGCGGCGCATCTGTGTCTCCAGGATCGAGGCGAGCGCCTTTTGGCGACGTTTCTGCCGCGCCGGCGGGACCTGGGTCAGGGCGCGGGGATTCGTGGCTGAGGCAATCCTGATACGAGACTCGAACGCATCGTATGCCAGCTTGCGGAAAGTAGGAATGAAATCGAGCTGTTCGTCGCAGGCCTTCGTGAAGAGAATTTCGTCCTGGTCAGTAAGCTCCAGCAGCAGGTGCGGATGACCGCCGCGTTCCAAGATCAAGCCACACAGGGCGCGCACCAATGGCTCGGCAGCGGTCGTGGCCTCGATGGCGACACGATCCCCAGGCCCGATGTGCGTCGAATGATCCACGAGGATATGTGCAAGGTTTTCGATGTAAGTATCAGCCACACCTGTCTCCATTCGATAGGGATAAAGTGTTTTGAAAGCAAACTGTCCGCTCCTGTTATTTTATCTTATTTTCCCGGACATGCGCACGAAATACAGGGCCGCTGGCATTGCAAAATTGATAAGACCACGTAGGTCGAATTGGTAATTCGACGGTCGGAATGGCAATCCGACGGTCGGATTAGCAATCCGACCTACCCCTCAACCGACCAAGCGCTTCATCGCCTCACCTACATTCGCCACCTTGAAGCGATAACCTGCCTCCAGCAGCCGCTTCGGCTGCGCATACCTGCCATCCACCACCAGCACCGACATGCCGCCCAGCGCCAGGCGGAGCAGGAACGCGGGCGCTGGCAGCCAGTACGGACGATGCATGGCCGTCGCCAACGCTTTGTAGAAACTAGCATTGGAAACTGCTTCAGGGGCGATAATATTATAGGCGCCGGAGGCTTTTTCATTTTCCGTCAGGAAGCGGATCGCGCCGACCACATCGTCAAGATGGACCCACGGGATAGCCTGCCTGCCGCTGCCAATCGGACCGCCGGCAAACATGCGCACAGGGAGGGCCATTAACGAAAAGAGACCACCGCTCCTTGCCAGCACCACACCCAGCCGGAGAACACACCGCCGCACGCCAAGCGCTTCGGCTTCCTTCGTGGCCTCCTCCCACGCCACCGTCAGGCGGGCAAGGAAGTCATCGCCGGCAGGAGTGGTTTCATCTGCCATTTCGCCGACCGTCCCGTAGTGATTGATGCCTGAAACCTGGATGAGCGTCTTTGGACGCGGCGCGGCGGAGCGAATGGCCTCCACGATGGCGCGGCCAGCATCCACGCGGCTCTGCCAGAAGCGTTCCTTCTGCTGCTTCGTCCACGGCCATTTCGCCAGGTTTTCCCCGGCTAAGTTAACGACGGCGTCCATCTGACTAACCAGATGACCCCATCCGGATGGCGTCCTGCCATCCCAGTGGACGAGAGTACGACCGGCCTCGGCGGGATCTGGTGTGGGTTCTCGCCGTGTCAACGTTGTAACGATATGCCCGTCCGCCAGCAGGGATTGTGTCAGAGCCGTCCCGATTAATCCTATTCCTCCGGTCAATAAGACGCGCATTGCTGCTCCTTCGACCTAACCCCCTACCCCTCTTCCCTGCAAAGGAAGGCCGGAAAGGGATTAGGTAAAAAACATCACACCGATTGATCAGTTTTTTCATCTTACTCTTTTGGTGTCTCGATGTCAATAAAAAGACCTCTCGCACAAGTACTAAAAAAGCAAACTTCCGGGGTTATTGCTCCCGGAAGTCCTTTGGTGTTACGAGCTTTTGCTTTCCAGCTTCTTCTTCAACCCCATCGGCCGCAGGAACAAGTCCGCCGGGCACCAGTCGGTGAAGGCGCTCTGCAGGATCATCGCTCCCATGAAAGCTGCCAGCATAAGCCCGGCAGCGAGATTGACCCAATAGGCAATGGCGGCAAAGAGGAGGATCAGGATGCCGCGCACAATATCTCTTCCATTTTCCAGGTACATGTTTTCATCTCCTTTCTTAGTGTAATTCCTCGTGGCCTACCTTGCGGACACGCAGTAGTCCGCGCGCCAGGAAGATCGCCCCGAGGGTAATCAACAGGCTGGCGAAGATGACCCAGTCCAAGTCTACGTTTCTGAAGAGCAGGCGTAGAACCGATCGCCCCAGCTCAAGCCCGCCCCAGGCCAGCGCCAGTATTCCGAACAAGGTGTTATCGCTTTTCGTGGGAAGACCCTTGTACCGTAAGAAGACGTTTGCGCCGAGTAAAACCAGTCCAGTCCCCGCGAGGCCAACGCCGAAGGGGATAAAGTCGAACAGGATCGTGACGCCCCACAGGATGGCCAGCAATCCCCAGGCCACTGCATTATAGCTTTTGCGAATTGAAGTTTGTTCCTCGTCCATTTTTAGCTCCTTTCAGTAACTTTGGAGACCCGCTGCGGTTAGCCGCATCCGCAACCGCCATCGGCTGCGCTGGCTGCGAGTGGAACCGCCTGGTTCAGGTCGGCAGCGAACTTGTCCATCTTGGACGCTGCGCCTTGCCTCACCCGCCTGCCGATTTCAATTGCTTCAGCGATTTCCTGCTCGCTGAGGCCTTCTTCGAGGGCTTTGGAGGCGTTGATTTGCAGGCACGGCTGGCAATTGGCGCTGACCGACGCGCCGACGGCAATCAATCGCATGGTATGTGCATCGAGTTTCATGGGTTTTCATCTCCTTTCCACCCTTGTAGACGAGATTCCTGCAAAAAGGATACACCCACTCTATAAACCAGGAACCCGTTTTCTTTGAGAAAACGGGTTCCTTATAATTCCTATGACAGGTTTAATTCTGGCAAGAACTCGTTGTCTTCCACCCAGTAAAATCCGCAATTGACGGACAGATGTTCCTTTAGCTGTTTACGGGCGCGGTGCAGCCTGATCTTCACAGTATCCAGCGTGACACCCAGCGCCGCGGCAATTTCGCTGTTGCTCAATCCTTTGTACTCGCTCAAGATAAGAACTGTCCGGCAAGCCTCTGGAAGTTTCATCACATGGCTGAAGAGGCACGCATTCATCTCTTCATGATAGATTTGGTTTTCAACTTGGGGCTGTTTTTCACCCGTCCAGGCGTTAAGGTCGGCGATTTCAGGTTCGTCGTCATCCAGCGAGCAATCTGGATGACAGTTTCGATCTTCCTGCTTGAAAACCGGATTGCGTAGCCGGTCCATTGCGGTATTGGTCGCAATGCGGTAGATCCACGTGGATAGTGCAGACTCACCGCGAAAATCCTCCAACCCCGCCGCGACTTTGACAAAGACATCCTGGGTCAGGTCTTCCGCGTCCACATCGCCTACCAGACGATTCAGGTAATGAAGTATTTTTGGCTGGAAGGAGGTGTAGATTTCCTGGAATTCCAATTTGCTGTCATCCATCTTTCACTCCTTTGGTGAAAGACCTTCCTCGCTCATGTCAGGCACTATCCGCAACTGCACTCGGCCTCCTTCTGCCCGCGCAGCGCAGCGCGGATCATGGCGCTGGCGCAGCCGACGCCGCTTTCCACCGCAATGGCGTTGGTCACGCAATTCTTCTGGCACGCGCCGCACTCCATGCAAGCCGTTGGGCGCGCCAGCACCGCTTTGCGCCCATTCATCTCGAACACCGCGTGCGGGCAGACGTTCACGCACATGCCGCAGCCGTTGCAAAGGGCAGGGTCATAAGCCAAAGTGTTTTCAAGGTAAGCGTTGAACATTCTGCCCTCCGTTAGCGAACAAACATCAAAGCCAGGGTGGATGCGATGCCGATGCCGCCCATCCACGCCATGGCCGGGATGTAGCGAAAGATTTCCTGGCGCACCCCGGAACGGGAGGTAAACGTAGTCGAGCCGGTGAAATTGAGCGCCAGGAAGGCGACCGCCGCCGGCATGATCAGCAGGAATTGCAGGCCGAGCAAAGTCTGTTTCCACCACGCCAGGCTGGAGTTCCCGAGGAATGCCGCAACTGTGAATGGCAGGGCCGCCAGTACGCCCAGGATAAATCCCTTGGCGCTGAAATCATGCGTCGGCAGCCAGGGCAGCAGGATGGGGAACAGCACCAGCCCGGCGATGAAGACCGTCAGGGCAGCCAGGGCGGAAAACCAGCCGCCAAGCAGGTAAAAGGCCAAAACGGCGAGTGCGCTCCACAGCAGCGTTTGGGTCACTTCCACCGGGATGAGCGCCAACCGGTCGCGCAAGGTAAAGCGCACGCGGCGCATCTCTGCCGTTGCCTGGTGGGTTTTCAGATAGGCAGGCAGGTCGGCTGCACGCACCGGCCCGTACTCCACCAGAAAGCCGGTCTGCTTTTTGACGAGGTGTGCAGCCACCCCAGGCGCGCCCAACTGCGGCAGGATTAGCTTCCGATGGCGCACCACGTTCTTGAGCCCGGTTGCAAAGACGCGATGGACGATCTCGTCAGTTCCGAAGGTACCTTTCCCGGCCGCGCACCAGACGTTGATGCCCTGCGTATCCAGCACCAGGATATAGCCGTCCACCCCGCCCAGCACCGAGCGTAGCGCGTCGAAACTGAGCGTGTAGTTCGCGGTGACAAAGACTGGCGAATCCGGCGTAGGGCTGCCGAGAGCATACAAACCGGGTTCCACGCGGTGCTCGCCGCGTTTCCAGCCGACCCGCGCCAGGAAGTGATCCCAACGGTCGGCGCGGGTCAGATGGGAGGATGTCGGGAGGATATTGGGGGCTGGCGAGATCGAGTCAATGTTGATCATGGCTGAACACCTCTTGTCACGCGCGTTTCGTGATGAACAATCCGGTCAGATAGGTGGACGCGGCGATCAAGGTGAATGGGATCCACGTCCCCAGGAGGCTTGTGAACATCTCGAAGCTTTTCAGGATGAGAAGAGCAACCACCACGAGGTCCATGGCAATGACAAACCCGACAAAGATCAGCGCGGTTTGCCAGGGCGAGGTGAAGTGGAACTTCTTGAAGTAAACCAGCGATACTGCGAAGAAGAAAACTGGCGCGGCGATCGCGTGGATAATGAGCGTGGTCTGCATCGGCAGGACGGCCATACCGAATCCCATGGTCGCCGCGCAAAACATCCAACCCACGAACGCATGCGCCAGGATGATGAACGTTTTCTTAAGTGTGCTTGTTTTCACTTGGTTCCCCCTCCTTTCAGACAGGCTTCCGCGCCGTAATGCTGTGCGGGACGAACATATTGCCCTCCAGGCTTTCCCAATTGCGCACACGCTCCAATATTTCTTCCTTCGAGAGCTTCTCCCTTGAACGAACCTCCACCTGGCCGCTCTCGATAGCCTTGAGCACCATCGAAAGATCCGGCTCGATGCGGATGTCCACGAAGCCGGCCTTGCCCAATTCGGCCTCGTATTCCCCGCGCGCCAGCGCACCGGAGACGCATCCACACCAATCTTCTTTCTTGCGCTCCTCATCGCTGATAGGACGGTTGGTGACAATATCGGAGACTGCGATGCGCCCGCCTGGTTTTCCCGACTTGGGGTCGGGACTTCGCAATACGCGATACATCTCGCGGAACACCTGCGGCTTATCGGGCGAGAGGTTGATGACGCAGTTCGAGATAATAACATCTACGCTGCCACCGTCCACGGGCATCGACTCAAGGAAGCCCTCGCGGAACTCGACGTTCTGGACGCCCAGCCGCTCCGCAGCGGACCTGGCGCGGGCAAGCATTTCCGGGGTCATGTCGACGCCGATAACGCGTCCACTCGCGCCGACCTGCCGCGCCGCGAGGAAACAATCCAGGCCGCCGCCGGAACCGAGGTCAAGCACCGTCTCGCCGGGCTTGAGCTGCGCCAACGTGATGGGGTCGCCGCTGCCGGCGGTGAAGTTGGCAATATCAGCCGGAAGGTCGTTCAGCATTTCAACCGGGTAGATGGGATTTTGGACATTGGCAGATCCCGAGTCTGGCCCGCAGCAAGAGGCAGTCTTCTCAGCGGCGGGAGTTTCGCAGCAGGAACCAGCCTCACTGGCGAGCTTGCCGTAGTGTTCCTGCACTGCTTGGTGGGTGGGTGTGGGGGTTTGAGTAGTCATTTTCGTCTCCTTATATAGATGATTGTCTATATATTAGGTCAAAATTGTGGGGACGCACGATCTCGTTTATGCGTCCCGCTTATTCGGATTTGATCACGATCATTTTTACGGCCTTGGCGGCCGCGGTCTCCGGCGCAAAGTTGAGTACAAGCGTTCCGCAGCAGGAGGCAAAGCGTTCTTGGTTGAGCGAATAGAAAGTCTGCTTGCCTTCCTCGCGCGCCTGTACCAGCCCAGCCTCACGCAAGATGGCGAGGTGGTGCGAGACCGTCGGCTGGGTGACATGCAATTGCTCAACGATCTCGTTGACCGAGAGCCACTTGCAGCAGACCAGCTCCATGATCTTCTGGCGCGTCTGATCAGCCAGCGCCTTGGCGAACTCAACCGGTTTCGATTCCGTCATATTGATAGCTATCTATGTGATATTATATAGATAATCGTCTATTTGTCAAGAGTAAATCATAGGGATGAGCCGCTGCTCATCCCTATGATTTTCCCTGATAAGCTCGTACGGTTTAGGTAATGCTCGCCGCGGCTGCTTCCGCCAAATGCTCCCCCTCAACGCTCACTTCCGCCGCCTCGTGATCCACCACCTTCAAGTACCGTACACCCAGCGAGAAGGCCAGCAGGCCATAAGCGACCACACCCGCCCCGCTGAGGATTTCGATCAGCGAGGGAAAATAGTGGGTGTAAGCCACGATCGGTTCGCCAGGCAGGTACGAAAGGACGATCATCAGGCCGGAGAGGTTGGTATCCCAGCGGTAAGCCACCACGCCGCCCACCACCAGCAGCAAGGCGACCATGCGCCACAGCGAGCTGGTTCGTGTGGGGCGGTAAAGCAGCAGCACCATCGGGATGACGATGCCCAAAAACATCTCGCCAACCCAAAAGTTGAAAGACAGCGGCCCTTGGGTCAACAATTGCAAACCCTCGGTGCGGCCTGGCTGGTAGGTATAAGTCATCGAGAGGGCGTCCCAAAAGCGGAAGTACAGGTAGAGCACCAACGTCCAACCGATGAAAAAGGAGACGCGCTCCAGCAGGCTGTCGTCCACGTTGGCGCGGCGGGTGAGACGCGCCGAGAGCATTGAAAAGAACACGGTCAACGACATGCCTCCCGCCACCGCCGAGATGATGAACAGCACCGAAACATCCGGTCGGTACCAGAACGGGCGTGCCTTCAACACTCCATAGACCGCTCCCAGTGAGGACTGGTGCAGCATCGAAAGCCCCAGGCCAACCACCGCCAGGTAAGGTGCGTAGTGATGGACATGCGACATCCTCTCGGCCAGTTTCGGCCAGCGACGTTTCAGCCAATCGAAGCGGGCGAAGATCGGCAGACTTTCCAGCAGCAGCACCGTCAGGTAGAGCGTGACGCACATGGTCACTTCCCAGAGCAGGGAGTGCTTGTTCCAGTAAACCACCGCGTGCCAGAAGCGGTCCGGGCGGCCAATGTCTAGCAAGAGGGTCAGCAACGCCATGGTGTAGCCGATCAATCCGATGAACGTGGCTGTGCGCGCTACAGGCTGGTAGCGTTTTAATCCCAACAGGTAGACCGCCGCGCATAGCGAGAAAGCACCGGCGCTGACCGCGATTGAAGAAAGGTCAATCGTGATCCACAGCCCCCATGGTACAAGGTCGCTCAAATTGGTGACCGAGAGGCCCTTCCAGAAGACGATGACGCCCGCGCCAACGCCGAGCGCTATAACCAGGCTCAGTCCGATCAGCCAGAAAAGCCAGGGAGAGAATTTCAATTTAGGTTTCATGTTTAGAATTCCTCAAGCCAGGTGATGTAGGGCAAGTCTATAGACTAGCCCTACAACCGAGTCAGGCATTCCCCTCGGTCGCCGGCAGGTAGTAGACACGCGGCCCGGTACCCAAGTCAGCGCGCAAGGTAAACGAAGGTCGCGCCGCGAGCAGCCTGCTGACAATGGAGTTTGGATCGTTCAGGTCGCCGAAGAAGCGTGCATTCACGGGGCAGACAACCACGCAAGCCGGGGTCGCATCCGGGTCTACTCCCGGCGTCAGTCCCAAGCTCAGGCCACGGTCAATCCGTTGGTAGCAGAAGGCGCATTTCTCGACCACGCCGCGCGGCCGGCGCTCCACCTCCGGCTGCCCCCATTCCGGCACAGCCGGATTCGGCCCATCGAACCCCTTCCAGTTGAAGGCGCGCGCCCCATAGGGGCAGGCCACCTCGCAATAACGGCAGCCGATGCAGCGGTCGTAATCCATCATCACGATGCCGTCCGGGCGGTATTCGCTGGCTTTTACAGGGCAAACATCCACGCAGGGAGCGTGGCTGCACTGCATACACGGGCGCGGCAGATAAACTTCCTTTCCGCCCACCTGTCCTGCTTCCAGCACCGGATTCCAGGTAAGCTCCGGTGAAATATCATTGTGAGCGCGGCAGGCCAGGATGCAATAGCCGCAGCCGTTACACAACGCTTGGTCAATGACCATCGCCCATTGGCGCCCACCGGATGGAGCTGGAGTAGAGGCTTCAGCCCGGCGGATGGCCTGCGCCCCGGCTACTACCGCAGCGCCTACAGCCGCCACCTTGAGGAAGTCACGCCGGTTTAGTTTTGGCTGGCTCATTACTTCCTTCCTTCCTTATCGTTCAAATTCCGATACAGTTTTTCCAGCCAAGGGGATAACACCATCCCGCCCACCAGGCCGAGCAGGCCCGCCAACCCGGCAAAGCCAAAGGGGCTGACCGGCACCGGCTGGCTGCTCACCAGCGGGATCGGCGTGGCCACCGGCGTGGGAGAAGGCGTGGGCGTTCCGCCGCTCTCTTCGACGGCAATCGCGGCCGCGGCCACGGCTGCACCGGGAGCGTGCATCTGAGCGGAGTGGCACTTGTTGCAGGTATCCAGCGTTGGCACGAAACTATGGTCGGGCGCCTTGTGCGTGGAAACGAAATCCATCAAGTCCGTGCTGCCCACGTTGAAACCGAGATGGCAGTTGACGCAAGTCACGCCGACTTCGGCGTGCTTGGAGGTTGGGAAATTCTGCATTGCCTCTTTGTGGCAATTGGCGCACAGATCCGAGGCGTCTGCGTTGACTGATCCTTCTTCGGCAACCGATTTCATGCTGGCGCTGTGCGGCTCGTGGCACACCGAGCAGGTCATGTTGCGCTGGTAATGTGCACTCAGCTTCCAGTTTTCGGTGGCAAAGCGCGGGTCACTATGACAGCGTCCGCACAGGACGGGGGTAGCGTCAATCGGCATGTTGTCTTTGGGATGATTCGCGGAGGCCGGGCTATGGCAGGCCGTACAAACCACACCGTTGGCCTGCGTCGCGCCCGTCGCCGGGTCATAGCCGGTGGCGTGGCAGACCAGGCACGCGCCCGGACTACCCTGTGCTTCCCAGGAACTGATAAAAATCGGATCGGTCAGCGATTGCCCGTGAGCGCCGTTCTGCCAGGTATCGTAGATATCTTTGTGACAGACCGTACATTTATCAGCAGTCATACTGCTTGTGGGCGCCGGGGGTTCGGGTGTTTGCGCCTCGGCGGCTACGAGCGTCACGCCAGCAGCCACCAGCGCACAAACTACGGCAATGATTAGACGTTCAAGTTTCGCCATTGTAGATTCTCCTCTTATGGGTTTAGATCGCGATCAGTGCGGGCACCTGGCGGAATACAGTGCACCCCAGGCAATCCTCCCGCAGCAGGCCGGTTTTCGAGCGAAAGAACTGCCAGCACGGGACGCTGGGCCGCTCCGTCGCAACCGGGCAATCTTTCCGCTGCGACTCGGAACAGCCCTTCACCTCCCAGCAGGGCTTCCCGCCTGCTGCGATGACCGGCACGGATAGGGCTTCCTTTTTCCAGCGCCGGTCGAGGCGTCGGAGCAGATAGATCAGGCCAATGGTCAGCGCCAACGGAACAGCGATACGCACGATCAGGCCAAGGACAACGGTGAGAATAGTTGTCAATCCTTCCATCAGGCACCTCGCAGATTGCCGGCCCTCGCGCTAAAACGCCGGGTTGCTTCGCCAATTGTCAGCAAGATGGCTAGTGGCGTTCCCACCCGCAAAACCAGAAGGGCGATCAAGATCAATGTGCTTGTCATGGCAGCCTCCTTTTACCTTTCGAGTTTCGTTCGATACTTCCATCATCAGTTTAGCCATTTCCAAGCGCGAAAACAATTCGGCGCGCAGCCAATCTTTTTCATGGGATTGCCACCCCATGTTACACGCCGGTTCGGATGTTTTCTACTCTTACCTACCCACGTTGGGGAGAGAGCATTGGGTCAAGATTGAGTCGAATGCCCCACTTCTTTGGAATCAGGGTGTTTGCTTCCGCCAATGATCTCCGAGTTCTGAGAGAACTCGGAGATCTGTAAACAACCTCAAGGCTTGATGATCCCCTTCCGGATTGCGTAGCGCACCAGATCGGCGCGTGAGTGCAGGTTGAGCTTGCTCATGATATTCTCGCGGTGACGCGCCACTGTCTTCGGGCTGATGACCAGGATCTCGGCAATTTCGTCGTTCGCTGCGCCGTCGGCCAGGTATTTCAACACCTCCTGCTCACGGTCGGTCAAGCCGTCGAGACCGGTTGCCTCGCCGCTGAGGCGCTGCTGCGCTAGGAAATCCTTGACGAGCAGCTTGGCCAGGGATGGATATAGGTAAACCTCGCCCGCCGCCGCGGCGCGGATCGCGGTCAGCAACTCCTCCGGCGCGGCGCGCTTGGGCACGTAGCCATTCGCCCCTGCTTCGAGCGTCTTGAAGAAATACTCCTCATCCTCGTGGATGGTCAACGCCACAACCGCCACCTCGGGATAGAGCCGTTTGATCTCGCTCGTTGCATCGATGCCCGACATATCCGGCAGGCCAATGTCCATCAGGACAATGCTCGGCTTTAGCTTCCCCGCGGCTTCGAGCGCTTCTTTGGCCGTGCCAGCCTCGCCAACGATCTCCACATCGCTTTCGCCTCCCAGCAGCATGCGCAGCCCCGAACGGACAACTTGATGGTCATCCACCAGCAGGAGCCGTATTTTCATCAGACACCTCGATATTTTCTTGATAGGGGATTGAAACTTCGACCTTCGTTCCCGCGCCTGGACGTGAACTCAAGACGAATTTACCTCCCAGCAGGGTGGCGCGCTCCTGCATGCCGGTCAGACCCCAGGAAGGCCGGGATGAGGCCGAGGCGCGGGTATCGAAACCGCGCCCGTTGTCTGTGACCTGCACCCGCACCGCGTCTGGCCCATAGGTCAACTCGATGCCCGCGTTCGTGGCTTCGGCGTGCTTGACCACGTTGGTCAGCGCTTCCTGGGCAATGCGGAACAAAGCAGTCTTCACCGCCGGAGAGACGGGCCGCTCTCTACCATTGATTTCCACCTGCATGGTCAAATGGGTACGTTCCTGCACATCATGGGCGTACCAGCGAAGAGCCGCCGGCAGGCCCAGGTCATCCAAGTGCGAAGGGCGCAAGTCGGCGATCAGTCGCTGCAGCTCGGTGAGCGAATGGGCGGCCAGGTCTTGTAACTGTCGCAAGGTCTGGTTGGCGCGGCCCTTGTCGCCGCTCTCCACCCGCGAGCCTAGGCCGCGCAGCCCCAGGCCGATGGCTGTCAGCGCCTGACCGGTCTCGTCATGCAACTCGCGGGCGATGCGCTGGCGCTCACTCTCCTGGGCAGCCACCACGCGCTTGAAAAGCTCGCCGCGCATGGCCTCACGCTGCTCGGCCTCTTTCAAGCGCGCCTCCTGAAGGCTAGCGATCTGGCGTTCGATCTCCACCTGGAAAGCGCGCAGGAAGCGGATCACGAAAAAGGATGCCAGCATCGCCATTACCGCGCGAAACAATTGAATAGGGAAGCCGAACAAACTCGCAAACAAGGTCTGGTTGATGACATTGGAAGGCGGCAGGCTCGTCATCTGGACGAAGGACTGCCCCATCAGGCCATACCAGCCGAACGTCACGGCAGCCCACAGCGCGTCGCGGCCAAAGGAAACCAGCCCGGCCTTGCGGAAGACGCGTTGCTGGGCAACCAGCCCAATGGACGCCAGCAGCGCAGCCGGAATGGCAAGCGAATAGCGCGTCCAGACATCCGCAACGCTCCAGATAAGAGGCGGCGGGAATCTCCCCCGCAAGAGCAAGAGACCAAAAACCCAGACGCTTTCCAATCCCAGCGGCACAACCAGGATCATGCGTGAGGCGGCTGGCGAGGTCGCCAACAGGTAGCTGCCGAAGGCCGCCAGCGAGACGAACGAAAAGGCGAGCATCGCCAGACGCAGGCCGGAAAGCCAAGGCGGGATGAACTGACCGGCAGGTGCAGCCAGCATATATAGCTCAATCCATTCATTGGCTGCATGGACCAGTCCAAAGGCCGCCAGCGGGCGCAGGGCGCGGCGCAAGCGGGCATCCGAAGAACGCCCGCCCTCCACCATCACCAGCAGGCCCATGCTGAAAAAGGCTAAGCCGTAAAAGAAGTAGATCAGGCTGATCGGGGAGATACTCACCGAGAGGCCTCACTCCACACGTAGGTCACGGTGAAAAGTGACCACTCATCACCATGCTGTAGATGCAGGTCGCGCTTGAAGCATGGCTACCCATGACGCAGCCTCGTCCCGCAGGCACGGCAGAACAGGTCGCCCGGCTGGGCGCGCCGTCCGCATTGGTGGCAGTAGACCGCCGCAATTGCTTCTGGCTCCTTCTCGCGGCGCGCCGCGTGGCGGGGACGGCTTGCCCCGCTGCCGTTTCTCCGCCTACCCTGCAAGTACGAGGCGCCCGCCACCAGGCCAATCAGGATCAAGATGATGCCCAATATCCCAAAGACCCACGGCACGTACTTCGCCAATGTCACCCGCCCGCTGGCCGAGGTCGGACTCTGAGAGGGCTGGATGTTCGGGCTGGAGGCGCTGAGGGTGTCAGTTGCCTTCTCGTAAGACGAATTCAACGAAAAGGTCTGCCCGGCCTCCAGAGCGCCAAAGTCCCCGGTATAGTAGAGCAAGCCATCGTTGTTCAAACGGTTGGTTGGCAGGAGCGGCGTGGACTGGAAACCAGTGGCATCCACAGGCATTTGGAATTGGATAGAGAACACATCAACCGCATAATCCGCCGGCCAAAGGAACGAATACTGGCGAGTCGCCCCTTGTTTGGACAGCGTATCGTAGAACTCGATTTGAATATCCCGCGTCATCGCCGAGAACGAAATAGCCATCCAATTCCCCTCTACCTGTTTCTCGTATCCCAAATTAAGCAATGCGCCGTCCACCTCCCTGCTGGCGACCGCGTTGACAGTCGCCTCGGCAGGTATACGTACGGTCAGCGCGGCAGGCAGAGCAACATCCGCAGCCAGCGTCAGATGCTCAATGACCAAAACAGCCGGTCGGTCATATTCAGGCCAAATGTCGATCTTTACCGAACTGAACCTGGTTTCCCCCTCTGCACGCGCGCCGGCCGGCAGAAAAAGGGCTATTACTAAAGCTAACGAGCATAACCACTTGCGCATCGTTCACCTCCAAGAACATATTGCCCCTATCTTACCATGCCTGACAAATTGGGGGAAGAAAGTTGTTTTACCCCACAACTGCCTTCACCAACAGCCGCATCACCCGGTTGACCGGCGTGGGCGTGCCTGTCTCTTCGCCAGCGCGGATGATAGCCCCGCAGATAGAATCGACCTCAGATGGCGCGCCGCGCATCACATCCTGCAACATGGACGAACGATTGAAGGCTGTCCGCCGCGCCACCTCTTCAGCGGCTTCGAGCGGGTTCTCGAACGGCAGGCTCACCCCAAGCGCCCGCGCCACTTGAGCTGCCTCACGCGCCAGCTCGCCCATCAACAGGCGCGCCGCAGGTCGCTGGAGCAGTTCGCCGTTGGTCACGCGCAGCAGCGCGGTCAGAGGATTGATTGCTGCGCTGATCACCAGTTTGCCCCACACCAGTGAGCGGGCATCTTCGACGATGTTGACCGTGACTCCGGCAGCGCTTAGCAGTGCCGCAAGTGGTTCGAGCCGCGGGTGCGTCTCGATGGAAACCGGCCCATCGCCTCCCAGCTTCGCGAGACCGGGAGCAAGCAGGGTCGCGCCGATGGTGGTTACTCCAACGGCGACGCGCTCCGCCCCCAGCGCCGCGACGAGAACCTCGCGATTGCCCAGTCCATTCTGCAGGGTCAGCGCCAAGCCGTCTGGGGGCAGGCAAGCCGCAAGCTGGCGTGCGGCGCGCTCCGTTTGCCAGCCCTTTACCAGCACCAGCGCCAACCGCGCCCCGCAGCACACCGCCGGGTCATCCGTTACACGCACAGGGCAAGCGCGCTCCACGCCGTCCAGGCCAAGCAGCCGCGCCCCGTTCGCGCCCAACGCGGCCAATCCCTCCGGCCAGGTGCCGAGCATGGTCACTTCCACGCCGGCTGCCGAAAGCCGGTTGGCAAAGAAAGTGGCGAGTGCGCCGGTGCCGACAATAAGGATGGGTTGGCTAGTCATATCGTCCAGTGTCCTGTATTCAGTGTCCTGTATTCAGTGTTCAGTTTCCAGTTTCCAGTACTGATCACTGATTACTGATCACTGATTACTGATTACTGATCACTGATTACTAATTACTGACCACTGATGACTGGAATTCCACCCACTCCTCCTCCGGCATCTCGACGGTATGCTCCGCCGCCGGGAAGGACTTGGCTGCAATATCTGCCAGGAACTCGCCAAAGGCGCGCTTCATCTCGGTGTGGAAGCTGGCGTACTTCTTGACGAACTTGGGCGTGAAGCGCTCGAACAGGCCGAGCAGGTCATGCGTGACCAGCACTTGACCGTCACAGCCAAGCCCAGCACCGATGCCGATGGTCGGGATGCGCAGACGCTTCGAGACCAGCTCTGCCAACCGCGCCGGCACCGATTCCAGCACCAGGCTGAATGCACCGGCCTCTTCGAGCAGCAGCGCATCTTCCAGTAAACGTTTGGCCGCCGCCGCTGTGCGTCCTTGTGGACGGAAGCCGCCCAATTGGTTGACCGATTGCGGCGTCAGGCCGAGATGCCCCATCACGGGTATCCCCGCCGCGACGATGGCGCGCACTGCATCCAAGCGCTCGCGCCCGCCCTCCAGTTTCACCGCATCCATCCCGCCCTCTTGCAGAAAGCGCCCGGCATTGCGTAGCGCCTCCTCCACCGAGACCTGGTAGGACATGAACGGCATATCCCCGATCAGCAACGCGGATTTGGCCCCGCGCGCCACTGCCCGGCAGTGATGCAACATCTCATCCATTGTAACGGGCAGCGTATTGGGGTAACCCAGCACCACCATGCCGAGCGAATCGCCGACCAGGATGGCATCCAGCCCGGCTTGATCCATCGCCAGCGCGGTGGGATAGTCATAGGCCGTCAACATGCTGAGCACTTCGCCGCGTTCCTTCTTTTGGCGCAGCGTCAGCGTGGTGACTTTCTTACGTTCAGAAGTCGAAATGGGAGTAGGAGATGGTGTGGACATGGTACCCTCCGGAAAAGGTAGGGGCCGGTCCGGGCAGCGTCCCCTTGCAGGCTGCACGACCGCCACAGTTCGGTTTGAATGTTGAAAAAATTGTCAGGTTACGCCGTCGCGTTCGCGCTTCGATACGCGCGGCGGGCTGAGTATATCACGAAAGGATGCTTATTCTGCAAACATCTCCGCCAACAACGCCAGCACCGCCTTTTGCGTAGATTGGCTGATACGACCCAGCTTCTTGACCAGCCGCGCCTTGTCTACAGTACGGATTTGATCGAGTACGATCTGCCCATCCTTGTCCTCGAAGCGACAGGCCACACGTGTAGGATAAGGCTGTCCTTGGCAGGTCATCGGCGCAACGATCACCGTCGCAATATAGCGATTGATCTCATCCGGCGAGATGATCAGGCATGGGCGTGTTTTACGGATCTCGCTGCCAACGGTTGGATCGAGGTTGACCAGGTAGACATCGAAGCGATTGACTACCATGTCCACTCGCTCTCCTCCCAACGCGTGGGAACTGGCTCGTCAAGCAATAAGTCATCGCCACGTTCCGCCATCGTACGAAATTGTTCATCCCAACCGGCGCGGGTTTGCGTAACAGGGCGGATGATCAGCCGGCCGCGTTCGATAGCAATTTCCACTTCACGGCTCAGGCCGGCATGTTCCAGAAACATTTTCGGGATGCGTATGCCGCGTGAGTTGCCAATTTTGATGATTTGTGTTCTGATCGAATTCATGGCTGCCTCGCTTTATTAAGTAGCCACATTGTAATCACCGATCGTAGATAAGTCAATGAGGAAGGGGGGAAATATTGACCACAACGACAGCCCAGCATATAATCTGGCCAGACTAGATAGGAGGCTGCAATCAACGGCACCTGGCAACTCCAAGAGGCAGAGACGCTTTCCGAATTCTTCCACTCTTCTCCTTTGACAGATATCGAATTGGAACGCGACAAGAGCCTGCCGCGCCCTGATGGCAAATTATGAGATACCTGCTCGACACCTGTATTATCAACGAAGCTGACTTCAACGGGATAGGCGTCAGCCTGCTCAATCCATGGAAATATTAAAGGAGTAGATCTATGCGACGGACACTAGGTTTCTTCATCGGCGCGCTGCTCGGAGGATTAGCCGGGGCAGTTGTGGCCTTGCTTTTTGCCCCCGAATCCGGCGTTGACCTGCGCAATCGGCTGCGCGAGCGCACCGAAAGCCTGTCCACTGAGATCCGCCAGGCGGCTGCCAACAAACGCATCGAACTGCAGGAGAGACTGGATACGCTGCGTGCGCCGAAGGCAGAATGAGTGAGGCATTAGGAGTAATGAGTGATAAGTAAGAAGTAAAAAGAGGTTCACTCATCACTTATCACTTATTACTTATCACTCCATCGTAAAATTCCTCCACTTGCTCCATGCACCTTCCATAATCCGCGCCCGCGGCAAGGATGGCGGCATTTTGCCCGGCGGCACGCGCACGCAGGGAGGCATTACCCAGCGCGGCGAGGATGGCATCCGCCAGAGCTTGTGGATCGGCGGGATTGACCAGGAGGCCGTTCTCGCCGGGCGTGATCCATTCGCGCAATGATTCAATATCCCCAGCCACCGGGAAGCAGCCGCAGGCCATGGCTTCGAGCAGCGAGTTGGGCGTCCCATCGTGAGCGCTGGGCGAGACGAAAACCTGCGCCTGCTGGAACAGCCTCCAAAGCTGCGGCTGCGCCAGGCGCGGCCACAGGCGCACGTTCCTCTCGATCCCCAGCGTGGAAACCCAACGCTCCGCCTCTGCATCGCCGAGGAGTGGCGGGCAGACAAAAACGGCATTTGGGATTTTCTGGCTCACCAGCGGAATCGCGCGGAAGAAGGTGTCATTGCGCACGCTACCCGGACGTGAACCGCGCGGGTTGACAATGAGCGGCGCGCCTTCGGGTAGGTCAGGCAGGGGCGCGGCTGCTGCGGCAAGTTGATTCATCTCGTCCAGGCGCAGACCTCCCGCGCCGGGAACGACCAGGGTTGGCTTATCGCTTGCAAAGCCCCATTCGCCTCCCAGTCGGATATCGCGCCGGGCATCAGCCATCAGTCCATGAGCTCGACGGAGAGTCTGGCGAGTGAGCCAAGCCATCAAAAAAGAGCCACGCGCATGCAGCGTCAGGTCATTGCCCCAGATGGAGACGATGAAAGGGATTTCTGGTAGAGCCGCGGCAGCCAGCATCCCCTCGAAGGGAATGCGCAACGCGTGGATCAGGTCGGGGCGAATGGCGGCGCTGAGAATACGGAAACTTCGTTGGTACAGGAACAGGCTCACGGGGCCGATAAGGTAGCGCAGAGGTCGGAGGAAACCGCGCAAGCGTCCAACCAATCCTTGCCTGGAACCAGAGGCGGCGCGCACCGCTTGTCCCCCTCCCAACTTGCCAAATGCCACTGGTAAAACGTGGAAAGAGGCCAGGCCGGACGGCGGCTCGCAGGGGAAAGTCGAGACGAGATGGACCTCGTCCCCGCGCTCCAGCCAGTGACGCAGCCAGCTCAAGGTGATCGGCGAACGACCATCGGCGACAAATAAGAGGCGCATAGGTTCTCTTTGAGGAATATACCACAAACCATTTGACGAAAACGGCTTGTTTGATTATAGTCAGTACTTCACGAATTGCTGTGCTGGACACTTGCACCGAACGCAAGTGCGGTGTTGCCAAATCCAGCACAACTATGGCGGATTTACCAACGGCGCTTCAGGACACCGCCAGCCACAGAAAAGGTTTTCTAATGAGCGAACAAAAAGGACGCAAAGAGCAAAAAGAACAAAAAGACGAAAAGACAACCAGCGCCAAGTATGCCCTGATCGGCACCATCATCACCGCTTCAGTCGGGTTGATTGCCACGGTGCTTACCATCTACTTCAATTACCAGCAAAACGTAGCGCCGGTCAAGCTGCAACTACAAGCCACACAAACCGCCGAAGCACGCCAGACGCTGGCGGCGCTTTCTGCCACGCCAACAGCCTCGCTCACGCCGACGGCAACGAATTCGCCCACGCCGACGAGCTCGATCACACCAACTAGCTCGATCACGCCGACGCCGACAATGACCGTTACACCGCTGCCACCGACCGATACTCCCACACCGTCAAGAACGCCGCTGCCTCCAACCGACACGCCCACGTTAACCCCTGTTCCGCCGACCGCCACTCCAACCATGCCGGTGACTGGCGTGAAATACTGTGTGGACGTAGCCGGCCTGAACACCCGTAGCGGGCCGGGGCCGGAATACCCAATCGTTACGCGCGGGTTGCGCCAGGATGATTGTATCTACTTTGATGGTTACGTGCGCCTGAGCGAAACATCCTACTGGCTGCATATCAGCATGGGACAGGCCGGCTTTATCGAGATGGGCGGAACCTGGGTCTCCGGCCAATTCCTGCGCCCGCAGGATTTCGAGCAGCGGCTGCCGGCGCTCACCCCGCCCCCACCGCCGCCCACCCCAACACCGACCGCTGCAGGGTGATCCTTGCCTGTTCTTGCATCGAATTGTACGATAATTCATTTTGGAATGAGGTAACAACATGAAACAAATCTGTGTTATTGGCGTCGGATACGTCGGTCTCGTCACCGGCGCCTGCTTTGCCGACTTGGGCAATCGCGTCATCGCCCTGGACATCAACGCTGAACGCGTCAAGAACCTGAAGGCGGGCGTCATGCCCATCTACGAACCCGGCCTGGAAGAGCTGGTGGCGCGCAACGTCAAGGCCAAGCGGCTCTCGTTCACCACCTCCTACGCCGAAGCCTTGAAAGGCACGGAATATGCCTTCATCGCCGTAGGGACGCCTTCGGCAGTAAACGGTGAGGCGGATTTGCAGTATGTAGCCACCGCGGCGCGTTCCATTGCGGAGAACATGACCGCGCCGTTGATCATCATCAACAAGTCCACGGTGCCGATCGGGACCGGGGACTGGGTCGCCGATATCGTCACCAAGCACCAGCCCAAGCCGATCCCATATTCGGTCGTCTCCTGCCCGGAGTTCCTGCGCGAGGGTTCGGCCATCGGCGATTTCATCAGTCCATATCGCACGGTCATCGGCTCGCTGCACCGCGAGGCGGCGGAGAAGGTGGCGCAGCTTCACCTGCCACTGCGCGCCCCCATCCTCATCACCGACCTGCGCACCGCAGAGATGATCAAGTACGCCTCCAACGCTTTCCTGGCGACCAAGATCTCATTCATCAACGAGGTGGCCGATATCTGTGAGGCGCTGGGCGCGGATATCAAAGAGGTGGCCGCCGGCATGGGCTATGACAAGCGTATTGGTCCGTTTTTCCTGGATGCCGGCCTGGGTTGGGGCGGCTCGTGCTTCCCCAAGGATGTCAAGGCGCTGGCCTTCATGGCCGAGGAGCAGAAACTCGACCCGCGTATCCTGCACGCGGTGATGGATGTCAACTACGACAGGCGTCAGGAAGCGGTCGAACAAATGGCGGCCATGCTGGGTGGACTCAAGGGAAAGACGATTGGCCTGCTTGGCCTGGCTTTCAAACCCAACACCGACGATATGCGCGAAGCTCCATCCATTGAGATCGTCGAGATGCTCGTGGAGGCGGGAGCCGAGGTGCGCGCCTTTGACCCGGTGGCAATGGATGTGGCGCGCCCGATCCTGCCTGCGGTCGAGATGCACGAGGACCCCTACACCATGGCCAAAGGCTGCGATGCGCTGATGGTGATCACCGAATGGAACGAGTTCAAGCAGCTCGACCTGGAGCAGATCAAAAGCCTGCTCAAGCAGCCGGTCCTCTTCGACGGGCGCAATATCTACGACCCGGCGCAGATGAAAGCGCTGGGGTTCAAATATCGAGGGATTGGACGCCAGTAATCAGTAATCAGTGTTCAGTGGTCAGTGGTCAGTGGTCTGAGAGCTATTGGTCACTGTTTTCGATAAAGAGGAACAAATGTCCGGATTGGTTCATGCGAACAGCTTTCGCGACTTGATTGTTTATCAGAAGTCGAGGATTTTGTCATGCCAGGTTTTTATACTGACGAAGGGTTTTCCAAAAGAAGAGATGTTTCCTTGACCGATCAGGTTCGACGTTCGTCGCGTTCCATCGGTGCACAAATTGCAGAGGCATGGGCCAAACGCCGTTATGAGAAGAATTTTGTCAGCAAATTGACCGACGCCGACGGCGAGCAGCAAGAAACCCAACATTGGATCGAAACCGCACAAGATTGCGGTTATCTCACCCCGCCGGAAGCTGAAACACTGCTGCAACAATATGCTGAAATTGGTCGCCTGCTCGGAGGCATGATAGCCAAAGCCGAACAATTCTGCAACCCCTCCCCCTACCACATCCGCGAAATCCAGGCAGACTACATCGTCTCCTCCAACGACTGACCACTGTACACTGTACACTGAATACTGAATACTGGTTACTGAATACTGATCACTGTGACCACCCCTCCCATCTGCGACTACACCGACTCCGACTACCAGACCTCCTTCTGGGAGCGCGGCGGGCGCGAGTACGAAGATCGCACCGAAGCTATCGCCCTGAAGCGCCTGTTACCGAAAAGCGGGAAACTGCTACTCGAACTTGGCGCCGGCGCGGGGCGCAACACACCACGCTATGCCGGTTTCGAGCGCGTGGTATTGCTGGATTACTCGCGCACCCAACTGGAACAGGCCCAGGCGCGGCTGGGAGCGGGTGACCGTTATATCTACGTTGCCGCCGACATCTATCGCCTGCCCTTCGTGGATGGGCTGTTCGATGCCGCGACGATGATCCGTACCCTGCACCACATGGCCGACGCCCCCGCCGCGCTGCGCCAGGTGGGTAACGTCCTCCAGCCGGGGGCGACTTTCATTCTCGAATACGCCAACAAGCAAAATCTTAAAGCGATCTTGCGCTACTGGCTGAAACGGCAGGATTGGAATCCGTTCTCGCCTGAGCCGGTCGAGTTTGCCAAACTCAACTTCGATTTCCATCCTAAAGCTGTAATAGATTGGTTGAAGATTGCAGGTTTCCAGGTTGAAAGAACGCTGACCGTCTCGCACTTCCGCACGGGATTGCTCAAGGGGCTGATCCCGGCGAAAATATTGGCTGGCATGGACTCCCTCGCTCAATGGACCGGCGCGCTATGGCAGTTGACCCCCAGCGTCTTCGTGAAAGCGCGCCTCGTAGGGCGGAATTCCATTCCGCCCTACACAGCCGTAGCGCGGGATTCTTTCCCGCCTCCGGTGGGACAAAATGACATTTTATCCTACTTCAAATGCCCCGAGTGCGGAGGCGCGCCGCTGGAAACCGTAGGGCGGGATTTCATCCCACCAAGCGCAAAAGTAGAAAGCTCCGCTCGGTCTGGATTGCCAAATCCAGACCCCACCACCAAGTGGGATTCTCTCCCGCCAGGCGCAAAAGTAGAGAAAGAAAGTTACCTTGCCTGTCCAGCCTGCAAGCGGACCTGGGCGGTGAGGGATGGAATATACGATTTCAGGAAAGCCGTGCAACGCTGAGCAACCTGTGCTATACTAAAAAACACGGCTCGTTCAGGTGTGGATTGGATTGGCGATGAAACAAGTTGTCATCGAAAACCCCGTTTTGAACTCTCCCTTCGAAGAACCGAAGCGGCATTTTCGCTTTACGGAAGATGGCATCACAGATGAAATCGTAGAAGCGCGCCGCATCAGCCAGTATTTCGTGCCGATTCCACGCCCGAAGAAAAAAAGTCCAAGGCAATTATCCTTTGAAACCGAATGGACGGCGGATCGCGTCGAGGAAAACAAGGATATCAACCGCATCCGCGAGCGCGTCGCGCTCTGGCGCCTGGGCGGATACGTTGGCATCACAAAGACAACCGCGCGATTGTTGGAATACTGGAAGCGCGCAGACCGCGAGCACAAACTTTTCTTCTGCCAGATCGAGGCGTTGGAAACCGCGCTTTGGATCACGGAAGTCGCGCCGAGATTCGGCGAGGCGTGGGTGGAAAATTTCTTGCGTGAAAAGAACGCGCAATCCAATCCCATGCTCTATCGCATTGCTTTCAAAATGGCGACGGGTTCGGGCAAGACCGTTGTTATGGCAATGCTGATTGCCTGGCAGGCGCTGAACAAGATCGCCAATTCGCAAGATGCGCGCTTTTCGGATGCCTTCCTCATCGTCACGCCAGGCATTACCATCAAAGACCGCCTGCGCGTCCTGCTCCCCAACGACCCGCAGAATTATTACAAACAGCACGACATTGTCCCGCCTGATCTGCTCCCCGAACTGGATAAGGCGAAATTCGTCATCACGAACTTTCACGCCTTCAAAATGCGCGAGCGCGTCGCCGCGGGGAAACTGACCAGGCAATTGCTCAAGCAAAAGAACGGGAACAATCCATTCACCGAAACGCCCGACCAGATGGTAAGACGCGTTTGCCGCGAGTTGGGCAGCAAGAAAAACATCCTCGTCATCAACGACGAGGCGCATCACTGCTACCGCCGCAAGCCCGGCGGCGCGCTAGAGGAGGAATTGAAGGGCGACGAGCGCCGCGAAGCCGAGCAGCGCGAAGAAGAAGCCCGCATTTGGATTTCGGGCATCGAAGCGGTAAAAGCCAAGATCGGCGTGAAGGTGGTTTACGACCTTTCCGCCACGCCGTTCTTCCTGCGCGGATCGGGCTACAGCGAAGGGACGCTCTTCCCGTGGGTCGTCTCCGATTTCTCACTGATTGACGCCATCGAATCGGGCATCGTCAAAGTGCCGCGCGTGCCGGTCGCGGATGACTCGATGGTCGGCGAGCAGCCTACCTATCGCGACCTGTGGCTGCGCATTCGCGAACACCTTCCCAAGAAGGGACGCAAGACCGAAGAACTTTCCACTGACCCAAGCCTGCCTGTTGAATTGGAAGGCGCAATCCAAAGCCTGTACAGCAATTACGAAAAGAAGTTCAAGCAGTGGGAGGCGAACAAAGAGGGCCGCGCGCGCGGGCTTCATCGTGGTTTGCAACAACACGAACGTTTCCAAGCTGGTTTTTGATTACGTTTCCGGTTGGGAAAAGACCCTCAAAAGCGGCGAGAAAGTCCCTGTGCCTGGCAAGTTGGCTTTCTTCAGCAATGTGGATCACGGACAGTGGCTGGCGCGCCCGAATACGATTTTGATTGACAGCCAGCAACTGGAATCTGGCGAGGGGATGACGGACGAATTCAAGAAAATGGCGGCGGTGGAGATCGAGGAATTCAAGGCCGATTATCGCCTCCGTTTTCCGGGGCGGGATGCGGAATCGCTCACCGACGAGGATATTTTACGCGAGGTGATGAACACGGTGGGCAAGCCAGGCAAACTTGGCGAAAACATCCGCTGTGTCGTTTCGGTCTCGATGCTCACCGAAGGCTGGGACGCCAACACGGTGACGCACATCCTGGGTGTGCGCGCCTTTGGGACGCAGTTGTTGTGCGAGCAGGTCGTCGGTCGCGGCTTGAGGCGGCGCAGTTACGCGCCCAACGCGCAGGCCATGTTCGACGCGGAATACGCCGAAGTGTACGGCGTGCCGTTTTCGTTCATCCCCAGCGCCGGGTCCGAGAAAGACCCGCAGCCCGGCCCAACGCCGACGCGCGTGCGCGCCCTCGAAGATCGGATCACTTGCGAGATCACCTTCCCGCGCCTGATAGGTTATCGCTACCAATTCGAAGGCGAGAAGTTATCCGCCAGGTTCACCAACGATGCGAAGATGGCGATTTCCACCGCTGAACTGCCGACCAAAACCGAGATGCAATCCATCATCGGCGAATCGAGTTTCCACGATCTGTATTGGCTGAGAGACAAGCGACTTCACAGCGTGGACTTCCACCTCGCCGCGTTGATGATGGGAAAGTATTTCAACGATGAGCAAAATATCCGACCCTGGTTCTTCCCGCAGTTGTTGGCTGTGGTACGCGCCTGGCGTGAGAATTACCTGACCTGCAAAGAAAACGCTTTTCCGCAGATGCTCCTGCTGGCAGCCTTCGCCCACAACGCCGCCGAAAAGATCTACCAGGCCATCCTCCCAGGCGCGGCGAGCGGGCGGACGTTACTGCCCATCCTGCGGCCTTACGACACCCTCGGCTCCACCCGTTACGTGGACATCGACACCGCCCGCGACGTGCACCGCACCCGCGCCGACAAGTGCCACGTTTCGCACGTGGTTCTGGACAGCGGCTGGGAAGCCAAACTCGCCGAGACGCTGGAAGACATGGATGAGATCGTCCATTACGTCAAGAACTTCCAATTGGGATTCACTATACCGTATACGTTCAACGGAGAGGAAAGATCGTATTTTCCCGATTACCTCATCCGCATAAGACTCCCCTCCCCCCTCGGGGGAGGGGCCGGGGGTGAGGGCGCACTCCCCTCTCCCACCGGGAGAGGGGCCGGGGGTGAGGTGGATTTGCTTAATCTCATCCTGGAAGTAAGCGGCGAAGCGCGCAAGGACAAAGCCGCCAAAGTGGAGGCGGCGCGCAACCTTTGGATTCCCGCCATCAACAACCACGGTGGTTTTGGAAGATGGACCTTTCTGGAGATCGTGGACCCGTGGGACGCGAAGAATACCATTCGGGCTTTCTTGAAGGGAAAGAATGTGGACGGCGTCTCGCCGATGTTTCAAACGGATTGAAGTCGTAAAACCTGATGGAGTAAAAACGGATGTTGACCTTTACCTTCGCGGGTGATGAAGCGGGCGACGCGAGCCTTAATTTCAAGAAGGGCGCATCGCGCTATTTTGTCGTGGCGGTTGTCGCCACGCAAGATGCGGACGCGCTCCGCTCGGTAATGACCGGCTTGCGGCGCAGTGAAAATCTTGTTGAGAATTACGAATTTCACTTCAATTCGCTGACCTCAGCAAGGTTGCGCGAGAGAACCCTGACCGCCCTTCAACAGGCCGATTTTATGGCGTGGGCTTTGATCGTGGACAAATCCATCATGCCTGTTGCTTTGCGTGACCTTTCTGGAATGGAATTCTATTTACATTGTCGTTGAATTGATCGATCGCATTCCCGTGGAATACAGGCATAAAGGCACGTTAATACTGGATGAAGTCGGCTCGGCAAACGCCGCGTTGTTCCAGTTGAAGCGCATGTTGAAAAATCACACTGTCAAGCATGAGTTCAGCCGAATTTTCTTTCGCCGCTCGCGCAGCGAAGACCTAATCCAGGTCGCGGACCTGGTAGCGGGCGCAATCCTGCGGCGCGACGCCAAAAAGGATAGCGAAGCCTTCGAACTGATTGGGAATAAAATGCAGGCCGTCTTCGAGTATTAAAGCAACCCACCCCGCTAGCCTTATCCTTCAACATAGAAGGGGGCAGGCGGCCACAATCGGCCACTTTTCGCGGGGTGGGGTGAGCCTGACGGCTTTTACAATCTAATAATAATCAGATTGCTGGCAAATGTCAACAGGTGATTGTTCCGAAATTGGTAAAGATGGGGTATAAAAGCATTTCCGGGGCGACAGGTGAGGTCGTCCCGGAAATCCAAACAAATAGCGTGCTCGAATTATATGCGACTCAAGCTGATTTTGCCAAT
>Ga0233425_10002121_pt1 | contig 40459 bp, 37 predicted proteins | sample Watercolumn_Towu_2_FD_181712 | JGI IMG/M metagenome (GOLD analysis project Ga0233425, IMG submission 181712) | Freshwater microbial communities from Lake Towuti, South Sulawesi, Indonesia - Watercolumn_Towuti2014_140_MG | ecosystem: Environmental > Aquatic > Freshwater > Lake | place...
CCAAGCCGATCGGGGTGATAGCGAATGTGGTTCCCTGCACGAACCCGGAATCGACAGTCTGCTGTATCGCTTTAAGTACATTGAAGACGCGAAATGCGATCATCTGTTCGCCTCACCCCCGCACGGAGATGGCCACCTACATGACGGTGGAACATATCCGGAAGGCCCTGACGAAGGTGGGCGCGCCGGTGGATCTGGTCCAGTGCATTCGTCACACGAGCAATGAGAAGACCCAGGAGCTCATGGCGAACTGCGATTATGCCGTGGCCACGGGCGGTGCGGCGCTGGTAAAGGTTGTCTATGCCGCGGGCGTTCCGGCACAGACCGTGGGTGCCGGAAACGTCATTTCCATCGTGGATTCGACTGTTGACATTCCTACGGTAGCGGCCAAGCTCAAGAAATCGAAGATCGCCAACAACGCGGCCTCCTGTTCCTCAGAGAACGCGATTGCCATCGAGGAGTGTATCTTCGACAAAATGATCACGGCTCTCAAGGCCGAGGGTGGATATCTATGCAGCACGGAGGAAAGGGAAATCCTCCGCAACACCATGTGGCCGGACGGACATACACTCAACAGGGATGTCGTGGCCAAGTCGGCGGCGTATATCGCCGAACTGGCCGGGTTGAAGGTTCCCAAGGAGACGAAAATTCTGATGGTGATGGGGGAAAAGATCGGCCCGGATGACCGTTTTTCCGGCGAAAAACTCTCGCCGGTTCTGACGGTCTGGAAGTGGACCGATTTCGACGAGATGCTGGACCGCATGGAAAAGATCCTGAAGTTCTCCGGCGAGGGCCATTCGGTGAACATCCAGACAATGATCGACGAGAGGATTCAAAAGATCGGTCTACGCGCGAATGTCAGCCGTATCGTCTGCAACATGGGCCATACGGAGGCGAACAGCGGAGGCTGGACAAGTCATCTGGGATTCACGGATACGCTGGGTTGCGGGACCTGGGCCGGGAATATCAGTTGCGAGAACATCAACTGGAAACAGTTTCTGATGTACACGCGCGTGGCAATACCCGTTGCTGATTATCAACCGACGGATGAGATGCTCTTTGGCCCTTATCTGAAGAAGCATGGAAGAGATTGACCTTCACCCTTTTCTTTTGACGGCAATTTACGATGGTTTGAAGACGGCCGCCCCGAGAGGGCGGCTGTCCTTTGTTCAGGCGGTATAACTAAATGGTCCGGGCGATAGTTTTTGATTTCGGTCAGACGCTGGTCGATTCGGCAAAGGGTTTTCGGACGGCGGAACGGGAAATGCAGTTGAAAGCGTTTGCGGCGCTTGGGCTAAGGGTGTGGGAAGATTTTCTGGAGAGCTACCGGGAGATCAGGACCCGTTTTCATGTCCGATCCGATTTTTCCCGAAAGCGGATCCTGGAAGCGGTGTTCCGGCACTACGACCGGGAGGGGGATGCCGAACTTTTCGTACGGTGGGAGACCGAGTACTGGGACTGCGTTAAAGGGATGACCCGTGTTTTCCCCGAGGCGGAGGCCGTCCTTGCTGCCCTTCGGTGTAGATACCGCCTGGCTCTTATTACCAACACCCAGGGGCAGAAGCGGGATGAGAAGCATCGACTCGTGAACTATCCGGAGCTGGAACGATTTTTCGACGAGATCATCGTGGCCGGGGAAAAAGGGATACCGGCGAAGCCGGATCGGTTGCCCTTTCGTCTCTGCCTGGAGAGACTAGGGATCGATCCACACGAGGCGGTCTATGTGGGAGACGACTGGCGAATCGACATCTGTGGTTCGCAGGCCGTGGGCATGCATCCTGTCTGGCTTCAGCACCGCCTGGCGGAAAGGCATTGGCCTGCGGTCGAAACCCTGGTGCCGATCATCGATGGGTTGGAGCGCCTGTTGGACATCGAGGGTCTGATCCCGACGGTGAATAATAAATGATGTGGATGGATTGACGGCAAAACCAGGCTTCATCTCCTTTACACTTTTTTCGAGTAGAGACCTTTCGGATCGACCTTTTCCCGCAGGGTGGTCAGTTCGTGATCCGTCGGCGTCGTTACCTCCTCGATCCTTCCATTGATATCCGGGCAAAATCCGGTCGCTTCCATGATCGCCTCGACGGAGGATCCGGGCATGAGTTTCCGTATCTGGAACCGTCCCGATTCCGGATTGATCTCCATCACCCCAAGCCTGGTCACGACGACGATCTGGGGCTTTTTGCTTGTTAGGCCTGCCTTGGCCCGCGCGTCGGGGCCGTCGATATATCCGGGAGAGGTGATGTAGGTACATCGCCTGGGGAAACGCTGCTTTTCATGTCTGGTGATGATGATGATCCGTTTGGCGTGGGAGAGGATGTCGTTGCCGCCGCCGCTGCCGGGAAAGCGGACCTTCGGCCGCCCGTAATCGCCGATGACCGTTGTGTTGATGTTTCCGAACTCGTCGATCTCGGCGCCGCCCACAAACCCGACGTCCATCATGCCGCGCTGCAGCAGGCAGCCCAGGACTTCACGCAACGAACCCAGGCGTACAGCCCGGTACTGCAACCTCGGATCGGAGACCGACAGGGGTGTCGGCAGAACGATCGGGGCGATAGGTCCGGTCTCTGCCACGAAGCAGAGGTGCGGGGCATGGGTCTTCTGGGCGAGCATCGTTGCCATCAGCGGCAGCCCCGTCCCCGCGAAGACGGTCTCTCCGTCCTTGATATACCGTGACGCTTCGATAACCGTCAATTCTTCAAGACTGAAATTTGCCATCTCCGTTTATCTCCCTAAACCATCCGCCTCATGCTCTTCATCAGAACGAGCATCTTTTTGATTCCGCCTGCCTTTTCCAGATAGTCATCGAAGGTCTCGCTGTCGCGGATATAGTGTTTCAGATAGCCCTCCAGCGCATTGCCGCCTTCGCGGGAGCACTTCTGGTAATACTTCACGTGTTCGGCGTCGTAGTCGTAGTATCGGTACGCCCCTGCAGGGTGCGAGCCGAAGGGTTGCTCGACAACCGCACTGACATAGAGATAGGGGATGCTGGTCCTTTCCGCATCACTCCGGATCCGATCCTCGGAGATGATCTCTTCGCAGGTCACGATTGTATGCTTCGACGCCCTGGCCAGTTCCACGTCAAGAGCAAGAAAACCGTCAATCACGGCATTTCCCGTGGCATCGGCGCGCTGGGCGTGGATAAGGGCCACATCGGGCCTCAGTGCCGGAAGGAGCAGGACCGGCTCATCGGGATTCCAGGGGTCCCGGATGAGTTCAAATTTCTTGCCGGTCGATTTGCATTGCCGGGTCAGCATATCGGAGCCCAGCATGCTCTTGGTGGGCATGAAGGGCAACCCCATCTCTCCGGCCAGGAACCGGCTGATCATTCCCAGGTGGCTGTAATCCTCCATTTCCATGACGCCCTGTTCGATCGCCCGCCGGAAGCAGAATGTGGTCCCGAAATACTCGAGGTTCCCGGTTCCGGCCTCGCATCGTTTCACAAGCCCCGCTCCTACAAGGATGTCCATGTTGATCGAGAGATTGCATCCGTAAATGGTCAGATTTTTTTTGCCTTGCCGGACAATTTCATGAACGGCGGCCATGGCCAAACGCCCAACGTTCTGACCTCCGAGGCCGATCGTTGCACCGTCAAACACAAATTTCTCCACCGCCTCGCGGACATTCATGACCTTGTTTTCTTCATTCATATGCCCATTGCTCCCTCTATCGTTCCGGATGTGAACATGATCCGGTCGGTACCATCCTTTTCCACTGTCCGTGACATAGCTTCCCGAAAATAAGCCTAATGCTCTCCCTGAATGTATTCGGAGGCCCACTGATCGACCATGTCGATGAGACTCTGGAGGGGGCGGGAGAAATATTTGTCTTTGTGATGGATCAGATAGAATTTACGCGTCATGGCGGGGTCGGACATGGGAATGGCCTTCAGGGTTCCGATCTCCAGTTCCTTGCTGACGACGCGCCTCGTGATGACGGCGATGCCTATCCCATCTTCTACTGCGGTTTTGATGGCCTCGTTGTTGGAAAGCTCCAGGGGGATGGAAACCTTGATCCCATGCCTCTTCACAAAATCCTCGGTACTGATGCGAGGGGCCGATCCTTTTTCATGGATGATCAGAGGATGTCCGCTCAGATCCCCGGGTTCGATCATCGATTTCGACGCCAAGGGGTGTCCGGCAGGAACGATGATCTGGTAACTATCCTGCAGGACTTCACGCATGAAGAGCTTCTTGTGATGCACGGGATAAGAAATGAAGCCGATATCGTTGACAAGCATTGCGGTTTTATCCACAATCAGATCCGTTGGCAACAGTTCCACGGAGATTCTGATCTTCGGATTCGCTTTGATGAAACGACTGATAATTGAGGGAAGATAGTAGGAACCGAAGCTCTCGCTGGAGAGGATTCGGATGAAGCCTCTCCTGCGCTGCTGAAAATCCCGGAGACTTTCCTCGGCCTGATTCTCCATCTCAAAAATGGATTCGGCGATGCCGTAGAGCACTTCCCCCGCATCGGTCAGGGCCATCTTCTTTCCGAAACGATTGAAAAGCTTGATTTCGTAATATTCCTGGAGTCGCTGGATCCCTTTGGTGACTGCGGGCTGTGTGATATACAACGCCGTCGCTGCGGCGCTGAGGCTGCCTTTTTTTGCAGCCATGTAAAAGATCTTCAGTTGATTGAGATTCATGACTTTTAATCATTCATAGCGCGAAATTTATTAGACACGTTCATTTTATGCCTGCCTTGCGGCGTTTGTCAAGGAAGACCATATGCTTATCGGGCAACATCTTTCTCAAAGTGTTTTTTCTATTTCGGTCAGACAAGTTTCGATGATGTCCAGCGCTTTGTCCAGTTCTTCGCGTGAAATCGTCAGGGCGGGTGTCAGTGTAAGGATGTTGCCCATAGAGAGCTTGAAACTGAGCCCCCGGCTGAGGGCGGCGTACATCATCGTCTCGGCCTCTTCCACCGCTCGCTCGCCGGTTTTCCGATCCTTGACCAGTTCGATGCCAAGGAAGAGACCCAATCCGCGTACATCGCCAATCAGGGGATGTCGCTCCATCATGCCGGCCATCCGGTCGAGGGCGTGGTGTCCTAAGGTAAAGGCGTTTTCGGCCAGACGGTTTTCTTCGATATAGCGGATCGTCGCCAGGCCTGCGGCGCAGGCAACGGGACTCTTTTCATGGGTATAGTGTCCCAGGGCGCGGGTTTCGGCCACGTCAAGACCTTCGCGGGCAATGAGGGCCGCCAGTGGTAAGATGCCGCCGCCCAGACCTTTTCCGATGACCAGCATATCGGGGATTACATCGAAGTTCTCGCAGGTGAACATCCGACCGGATCGGCCGAGGGCGTGGGGGATCTCGTCGAAGATGAGCAGCGCCCCATGCCGATCACAGGCATTCCTTATAATCCGCCAGTACTCGGGCTTGGGTATGTAAGGGGTGCTCCGGATCGGCTCGGCGATCACCGCAGCGATGTCCCCCTCCCTTTCCAGGACATACTCCACATATCGGGCGCACATCATATCGCAGCCGCCGCGACTTCGACATGCGTATATGCAGCGATATTCGTCGGGAGGGGGTACATGTTCCGTTCCGGGCAGGAGAGGTCCCATATCCTGACGAAAGATCGCCTCACCGCCGATCGAGATGGCATCCAGGGATGCCCCATGAAAAGAGTCCCACATCGAGATTGTTTTGTGGCGGCCGGTGGCGATTCGGGCGAGCTTGAGCGCTATTCCGATCGCCTCTGTCCCGCCGGGGCAGAAAAGGACCTTGTTCAGATCACCCGGGGCTATATCCGCCAGTTTTTTTGCAAGTTCGACGGCGACCCGGTTGGTATAGCGCCTCGTGCAGAAGGGAAGCCGGTCGAGTTGTTCCTTGATTGCCGCGATAACAGCCGGGTTGGCAAAGCCGACCTGATGGACGTTGTTTCCATGGAAATCCATGTAGCGCCTTCCCTGCAGATCCTCGATCCAGATCCCGTCGCAAGCACGCATGGCATTGAGGCAGGGCGTCGAGAGGGACTGTCTGAGGAAATATTTTTCGTCTTCTGCCAAGAGCGCCTTTGTTTCCGCATTGAGATTTTCATCTTGCCATTGCTTTCGTCGGGGGGATATATTGATATCGCCTTCCGATCGGTGCAGCTTTTCCATAGGTCACATCCTCTCTAGGTGAAGGGGTATGATAATGAGTGAAGCATATGGATTTTTGATAAAGTCGTCAATTTTTCTTTTGTTATGGTACAAATCACGATATTTTTATTAATTTGGATCATCGAACTACGAATCATGAACCGACTCAATATTTTCCCCATTCGTTTTTCAGGAGGCTTTACATGACATTAAGACGGGATTGTCAGGACGGACGGCCAGGGGCCGAACAGGGGGATGTCAACACCACGACAGCGAGGCAACGATATTGGGACCGGAATCTCTCAGGCGAGGCCAAAGCGTGGTTCGAAGAGGATAGGAAGTATTTCCTCCACCAGAGCCTCTCGACCCCGGTGATGAATGTGATTGCGAAAGCCCAGGGTGCCTGGCTCGAAGACATAAACGGCAAGCGGTATCTCGACATGCACGGCAACGGCGTCCACAACGCCGGATTCAATCATCCGGAAATCGTACAGGCTGTGAGGAAGCAACTCGACGCGGCTTTGACCTTCTGCCCGCGGCGCTACACGAACATCCCGTCGATTCGTCTGGCAAAAAAACTGGCCGAGATTGCACCCGGCGACCTCTGCCGCTCCCTTTTCTGTCCCGGGGGTACGGATGCGATCGAGATGGCTTTGAAACTGGCGAAACTCGTGACCGGCCGTTTCAAGACCATCTCGTTCTGGGACTCCTTTCATGGGGCCGGCTTCGGCGCCTCGAGTGTCGGGGGGGAGGAACACTTCCACGGCGGCCTGGGTCCTCTTGTACCCGGCGCCTTTCATGTGGAATTCCCTAACTATTATCGTAATCCCTGGGGATTCAAGAGGGAGAGGGACGTCGACGCCGAATGCCTCAGGCAAATCGAACTCGTTATGCGGCGGGAACCGGAAATAGCGGCGGTTATCGGCGAGCCGGTTTCTGCAAACCCCGTCGTTCCCAGCAGGAGATACTGGGAAGGGGTCAAGGAACTGTGTGAAAGATACGGGGCTTTTTTAATCTTTGACGAGATTATCGAGGGTTTAGGCCGGACGGGTAAGATGTTTGCGAGCGAGCACTACGTGACACCCGATATCCTGGTCTTGGGCAAATCGCTTGGCGGCGGAATTACCCCACTGGCCGGGATCGTCACGCTTGAGAAGTATAATGTCTGCCAGGACCGTTCTGTCGGACACTACACCCATGAGAAGAATGCCCTGTCGGCGGCGGCGGCTCTTGCGGAAATAGAGGTGATCGAGAAGGACAATCTCTGCGATCATGCCGCCGGTCTTGGGTCATACGCGCTGGGATGCCTCAGGAGGCTGGCCGAGAGACATCGTCTCATCGGCTGCGTCATGGGGATCGGTCTTCACCTCGGCATCGATCTCGTCCGGGACCGAAAGACCAAAGAGCGGGCCTTCCGCGAAGCGGAGATCATCATGTTCAAATGTCTGGAAAAGGGGCTGGCCTTCAAAACAATCGACGGAAACATAATCACCCTCAGGCCTGCATTGGTCGTCACGCGCGAGGAGATGGACTGGGCTCTGGCTGTTCTCGATGAATCCATTGGGGAGGTTGAGCGTGAACAGCGATGAAAGGAGAGAGCGATGAAGGTATTGTGTCTGGGCGGTGCGGGGAGGATCTGTCGTGAGGCGGCACTGGATCTGGTGCAGTTCTCCGATTTTGGAGAGATCACGATCGGAGACCTGGATGAAAATGCGGGCAGGGAAGTGGTAAAATGGCTCGATGATCCGCGAGTCAATTTCAAAAAGGTCGATGTCAAGGAGCGGGGCGCAGCGATCGGGATTATGAAAGGGTACGATATCGTCATGGACGGCACGACGATTTCCCTCAACGGGGTCAGCACGGCCTGCATAGCGGAAGCCGGCTGCCATGGGGTCAATCTGAACGGTTTCGGCGAGGAGTATCGGCATGATCGCCTCTTCAAACAGCATGGCAGGACCCATGTTCCCGGTTTCGGAATGACGCCGGGGACCACCGACATGATGGCCAAGTACGCCATCGACCGCCTCGACGCGATCGATACGGTCCGGATCAGCCACGGCGCCTTCCGGCCGATCGCCTTTTCGCCGTCGATCGCTGAAACGACGAGTTACGAGTACGATCCCGGGCTTCCGAGCCGCACGGTATACGAGGACGGCAAATTTATTCAGGTGCCTCCGTTTGCCAGGCCGCTCGATGTGGAACTACCGGGTCCTTATGGGACGCATCCCCAGTACATCATTCCCCATTCGGAGACGAAAACGGTGGCGGCGTATCTCAAAGAGCAGGGGAAGCAGGCCGGACTCATCGAAGTCCGCGGGACCTGGCCGCCGAGAAACATGCAGTTGATTCGGGCGCTCTATGACTGGGGAATCCTGCGAAACGACAAAATCAGGATCGCAGGTACCGAAATCGGAATCATGGATGCGGTTTCGGCCTATCTGATGCAATATCCCGTTGGACAGGAGACGGATCTTTACGGATACGCCTTGCATGTCGAGGTGACGGGGACGAAAGACGGCAAGAGGCTGCAGTATCTCCTGACGCACACCCATCCGGCATCGGATGGAACGGTGGCGGGATGGGAGAAGCTGCGGGCCTATACGCGTTGCGTGGGGATCCCGATGGCAATCGCCGCGCAGATCATTGCGAAAGGAGAAGTGAAACAAACGGGCGTCGTCATGCCCGAATTTGCCTTCGATCCGGAGGAGATCTTCCGGGAATTGGAAAAACGGCAGATCTTCATCCGTATCAAGAGCAATCCAACGTAATCATATGTAAATAATGAAGCACATCATGATATTCGTTTGCGGACCCCCTTCTCTATTTTGACACGCTGCCGATTTTTTGTTAGTAAACGGTGGTTTCTGATACAGAAACGATTAGGATTTTTTGTCGGGGGTGAAAGGGGGTGAAATAGCAGAAGATTCGATTTCTGAAACGTAACAATTATCCATAAATTTAATCGGAGGGACATTATGAAAGCAAAGTTCATTGCAGTGATCATCGCCGCGATCTTTTCCGTCGCACTTACCGGAACCGCCCTGGGTCAAGACATCAACGCGTACATGGGCACCTCTCCGGACAACAACGCCAAAATCGCCAAGTTCATCAAGGACAAGACGGGTATCACCGTCAACCAGACCTTTCAGTCGTTCGGTGAAATCGAGGCCAGGGTCAAGGCCGAAGCCCCCAATTTCAACGCCGACATGATCATCGGTTGCGGTTCGTCCACGGGATTCCTGGCCAAAAAGAACGGCTGGTCGATTCCCTATGCCTCCGCTGCCTGGAAGGGGGTGCCGGACGTATTCGTCGACCCGCAGGGCAACTGGTACAACATCGCCAACTTCTCCTTCGTCCTGGTCGGCAACAAGGACCGGTTGGCCAAGGCAGGTCATAAGATGCCGGAAAGCTGGAAGGACCTCCTAGATCCCAAATGGAAGGGCGAGATCATCCAACCCTCACCGTTGAGTTCGGGTACCGCGAACATGATGAGGTTCTCTTTTCTGGCACTCTACGGCGACGTCGAGGGATGGAATTTTATCGAAGCCCTGGACAAGAACATCGCCTATTACACCCGTAGCGGCAATGCCCCGACCGACCTGGTGGGCAGGGGAGAGTTCATGCTTGGCCTGACCTCGGACGAGAACGTCAAGAAGCGACTGGATGACGGCTATCCTCTTCTCTGGTCGATTCCCAAGGAAGGGACCGGTTACGACGGCACCTTCGCCCTGATTCTCAAGGGGACGAAAAAACTCGAAGCCTGCAAGAAGATTATCGACCTCCTCGGCGGTCAGGAATTCAGCAACCTCATGGCCGAGATCGGTTATGTGACGCCCCGCCCCGCACCGAACAAGCTCTATGGGAAGACGCTTCCCAGGTATATCAAACTGGACCTGGGGAAAGCAGCGGAAGACAAGGACAAAAACAACGACCTCTGGAAACGGAAGCTGCGGACCGATTTCAAATAGTCCGGTTCGAAGAAGACGGGTAACGGGGGGGGGAGGAAGATGGCAACGGCGGAATTGTCGTTAAAACTGCAATCCGGAAGCGGAAGCAAAGTCAGGGATTTCCTGAACGCCAACCTGATCAATATTCTGGCTGCGATCCTCTTTCTGCTGCTTGCCTTCTTTCTCCTTTACCCGATTCTTGCCGTCCTGATCAAGAGCGTTTGGGGACCGGACGGCTTCACAGCGAAGTATTACTATTCCTTCTTCAGTAAGAAGTACTACTTTCAGTCCCTGAGCAATACGCTCCTGCTGGGGATGATCAATACCGTCGTTTGCCTTGTCGTCGGTTTCTGCCTCGCCTATATGACCACGCGGGGTCCCTGGATCTTGAGAAAGCCGCTGAAGATCATTTCGCTCGTACCCCTGATCGCCCCTCCGTATCTGTTCGCGCTTTCGCTCATTATCCTCTTCGGCCGGAACGGCTTGGTCACAAGGATGTTCGATCTGCAATGGCAGCTCTACGGCTTTACCGGCGTCGTCATCTCCCAGACCCTGGCCTTTATCCCGTTGGCCTTTATGATGATCGAAAGTACGCTCATGTCGCTGAATCCCAATCTCGAGGAGAGCGCCTACGACATGGGGGCGTCGGAAGCGACGATCCTCAGGACGATCACCATCCCGCTGTTGGCGCCGGGGCTCCTGAAGGCGGCGCTTCTGATCTTCGTCATGACGATCGCCGAGTTCGGGAATGCCGCTATCCTGGCGGGACGTACCCCCTTCCTGGCGCCCGATACCTACACGATGATCACCGGGGAGTCCGATTTCAACATGGGAAGCGTGTTGTCGGTCGTCCTGATCGCCCCGTGCATTCTCATCTTCTTCGTCCACAATGTTCTTCTCGAGGGGAAAAAGTTCACGACGATCGGCGGGAAGCCCGTCGCCTCCGAGCCGAGAAAGATCACCCCCCTGATCAAGGTGCCGTTCATGATCGTCACGATCGTCGCCGCCGGGGCGATTTTTATCTGTTTCGCCGTTGTCGTCGCCTCTTCCTTCTATAAAATCCTCGGGGTGACGAATAAATTCATCTTCTCGAACTATCTGGACTTCACATCCAATCAGGCGATCTATAACAGCATCCGCGTCAGTTTCGTCGCCGCGGTCATCGGGGCGATCATTGGCGTCCTTTTGTCCTACGTCATCGTCCGGGGAAAATTCTTCGGCCGCACCTTTATCGAGATGGTGTCGCTCTCCGGATTTGCCCTTCCCGGGACCGTTCTCGGCATCGGGTACCTCCTGGCGTTCAGCGCGCCGCCGCTCAAGCTCACGGGGGGGATCATGATCCTCGCCCTCAATTGTGTCTTCCGCTTTCTGGCTGTGGGTGTCGAGGCGGGGATCAGCAAGCTCCACCAGATCCATATCGAGATCGAGGAGGCTTCCGCGGATCTGGGGGCCAGTTTCCTGACCACCTTCTTCCGGATCGTCCTGCCGATCATGTTTCCCGCCTTCATCGCGGGTTTTATCTACACCTTCATGACGGCGATCGTCTCTCTGAGCGCCGTGGTCTTTCTGGTCAGTCCGGGGTTCCAGTTGGCCGCGGTGAAAATCTTTGACTCCGCCGTTTATGGCGAGATCGGCATCGCCTCGGCGACCACAGTCAAACTGATCCTGATCGTCATGCTCTGCATGGCGATTCTGAATTTCATCAGCAAGAAGACAAAAGTGGGAAGCAGCATGTCTCGGAAAGGGGTTGCGTGATCCATGGACGGCAGGGAAGCCGAAAAGCCGATGTTGATTCTCAAGGACATCCATAAATTCTATGGGAACAACGAGGTGATCAAGGGGGTTTCGCTGGAGGTGAAACGGGGCGAACTTGTCACGTTTGTGGGGCCAAGCGGATGCGGCAAAACCACCCTCCTGCGGTTGATCGGCGGGTTCACCGACATCACTTCGGGGGACATCATCCTCGACGGCCGGCGGATCAACGACCTCCCCCCGAATCTTCGGGACACGCGGATCTGCTTCCAGAATTACGCTCTCTTTCCCCACATGACCGTGGCGGAGAACGTCGGTTACGGACTGAAGGTCAACAAGTGGCCCAAGGAGAAGATCGCGGCAAGGGTCAAAGAGCTCCTCGAAATGGTCGAGTTGGGGGCGTTCGGCGAGCGGATGATCGACAAACTCTCCGGCGGCCAGCAGCAACGCGTCGCCTTTGCCCGGGCGCTCAGCCTCGAACCTAAGGTGTTGCTCCTCGACGAGCCGCTCTCCAACCTCGATGCGAACCTCCGGCTCGTCATGCGCGAGGAGATCCGGAAGCTCCAGGAACGGCTTCACATCACGACGGTCTTTGTGACGCACGACCAGTTCGAGGCGATGGCGATCTCCGACCGTCTTGTCGTCATGAAGAACGGCCTGATCGAGCAGGTCGGAAGCCCGATCGAGATCTACGAAAAACCGGCAAACGAGTTCATCGCTGCCTTCGTCGGGTATGTCAATTTCATGGACGGCCGGATCGAGTCGGTCGAGCAGACGACGCGCAACACGGTCGTTTCTACCGCTTACGGGAAATTTGAAATCACCCTCGAACAGGATGACATCCGCACCGGTGATGAAGTCCTTATGGTCATTCGTCCGGAGAGTGTAAACCTCTCGATCGACTGCAAGCGGAGCGGCAAGAACATCCTGTGCGGGAACCTGAAGACCTATATGTATGCCGGCTCTCTGGCAAAGTGCACCGTGATGATCGGCGACAAGAAGATGATTATCGACCAGTATAATCCGAGAGATGCGAAACACTTCAAGCACGCCGAGAAGGTCGAGGTTGAAATTCCCCGAAGCGTCCATCTCTTGAAGAAGAAATTATAGAACCTTGTCGATCGGTGTGAATTTCAAGCCGAAGGCATCGGCGACCCCTTTATACGTGACCGCGCCTTTAACGATATTGGCGCCCTTCCGGATTTCATGATTATCCTGCATCGCCTTTTTCCAGCCCTTTTCGGCGAGTTGCGTCGCATAGGGGAGGGTTGCATTGGTCAGGGCCAGCGTCGATGTCTTGGCGACGGCGCCAGGCATGTTCGCTACGCAATAATGGATCACCCCGTCGACTGTATAGACCGGGTCCTTGTGGGTTGTGGGCCGGGAGGTTTCGAAGCACCCCCCTTGGTCGATGGCCACATCTACCATGACTGCCCCCTTTTTCATCGTCTTGATCATGTCGCGGGTGACGAGTTTGGGGGCCTTGGTCCCGGGGATGAGAACGGAACCGATCACCAGATCCGCCCCCCGGATCAGTTTCCGGATCGTTGCCGGTGAAGACATCAGGGTAAAGCAGTTCTGCGGCATGACATCATTGAGATAGCGGAGTCTCGATAGGCAGGAGTCGACCACATACACCTTGGCGCCGAGTCCACAAGCCATTTTTGCCGCCTGGGCGCCGACCGTTCCCGCGCCAATGACCAGGACCGTCGCCGGCTCCACACCCGGGACGCCTCCGAGAAGGACGCCTTCTCCACCATATCGCATCTCCAGATATTTTGCTCCTTCCTGGATGGCCATGCGTCCGGCCACCTCGCTCATGGGGATGAGCAGGGGGAGAGAACCATCCGCCTTCTGGATCGTTTCATAGGCGACATCGACGGATTTGGTCTTAATCATCGCCCGGGTCAGGAGCTCGTCCGCCGCGAGGTGGAGATAGGCGAAGACGATCTGATTCCTCCGGATCAACGGGTACTCGATGGGTTGCGGTTCCTTGACATGCATGACCATTCCCGCCCGGTTGTATATTTCCTTCGCGGTTTTGACGATCTCGGCGCCGGCGCCGGCGTAGGACCTGTCGTCGAAGCCGCTGCCGATCCCAGCGTTCTTTTCCACCAATACCCTGTGGCCATGGTTTTGCATGATCTCGACACCCGCCGGTGTCATCGAGACGCGGTATTCCTCAATTTTGATTTCTTTGAGAATTCCCACAATCATACTCACCTCCATCGAGCGGCAATCTGTAGAGACCAGTGTTCCAGGCCCCTGTCTTTACCCCTTTCCCCCTATGATGGATCGTATCGTCAACCCTGCCAAAACATGGATTCATCGATTGCCTTGATCAGTCGTTCCATGTCGGCCGGATAGACGTCGCCGATATTCCCGATTCTGAAGGCGCTTGCCTTGGATACCTTGCCCGGATAGATGACGAATCCTTTCTTTTTGAGCAGGTCGTAAAAGGTCTTGAAATCGTATTTGGCGGTCTCGGGGCTGTAAAAAGAGGTGATAAAGTGCCCCTGGTAGGCGTCCGGAAGGAGCGTCCGGAATCCCAATCTTCGCATCCCGTCGACAAGAATACGATGGTTGGTCTGATACCGCTGGGTCCGTTTGGCGATACCACCTTCATCATCCAACTCGATCAATGCCTGATGGAAGGCTCGAACGACATGCGTCGGCGAGGTATAGCGCCACTTTCCCTTGTCGTTTTCCATCGTGCTCCATTGGTCGTAGAGATCGAGTGACAGAGAACGGGCCTGCCCTTTGCACTTCAGCAAGATCTCCTTCTTGGCGATAATGAAACCGAAGCCGGGGACTCCTTGGATGCATTTGTTGGCGCTGCTGACGATGAAATCGACATCCATCGCCTCGATATCGATGGGGACCCCGCCGAAGCTGCTCATTGCGTCTATGATGAAGATCTTCCCGTGTTTTTTGACAATTTTTCCGATCTTGTCGATCGGATTGAGCATGCCTGTCGTCGTTTCGGAATGGACGACGGCGACATGGGTGATTGCCACGTCCTCTTTGAGCGTTGCCTCCAGCTGTTTGAGATCGGGCGGCTCCAGCTCGCCGCTGTCGTTGAAAACGCAGTTGATCCTCAACATCTTGGCGATCTGGATGATCCGATCCCCGTAGGCGCCATTGGGGAGAACCAGCAGTTTGCCGTTGTCGGGGACGGCAGTGCTGATGATCGATTCCACGGAAAAGGTGCCGCTTCCCTGCATAAGGACACAGGTGTATCGCTCGGTCTTATCCGTAGCCAGCCGGATCAGCCTGGTTCTGACCTCCTGGACGAGTTCCTTGTAATCGTCATCCCAGGTGCACCAGTCCCTGAGCATTGCCGCCTTGACGCTCTTGGTAGTCGAGAGAGGTCCTGGTGTGAGCAACAGATAGGGATTGTCGGGTAAACAGGTGATGTCCATATACGCCTCCTTGGAAATAAGATCGATGCACTTTCCCCATGGCGAACGCGAAACACTTCGCCGTGAATGGTGTCAATCGGTTGACCGGTCGCACGGATACTTATAGTCCTTTTGTTGCATTAATCAAACGAATAATAATTATATGACAGATAATGATAGGTTATTTACGGAAGTGCTCGGTGAGACGGGGGATCGGGCGATCGGAGATCCGGATCCGATCAGCGGCGAAAATGATTCATCTATATTCAGCTTGACAAATAGAACGAACGTTCTAATATAGACAGCCTGTTTTCCTCGGAGATGAGGGATCATGGCCGTCCCATTTGCCGTTTATCGGCACCGATATCCACAGGCAACCGATTATTAACGCTGCGTGGAGGACTACTTTGAACCCTTCGTCGGGATCTATGATGAGCATTTTTCACGTCAGTACGGTTTCTGGCGGCCCTATGTCGCGCAGGTGGTCTATCGCTATCTCGACTGCGGTGATCCGCACAACGGCTTTGCCCGCGTGAAATGCAAAGATTGCGGCCATGAATATCTCCTGGCGTTTTCCTGCAAGCGCCGCCACTTCTGCCCCTCCTGCCATCAGAAGCGTGTGGTGGAATTCGGCGAGCGGCTTTGCATGGATGTCCTCAAGAAGATCCCGCATCGGCATTTCGTCTTCAGCATACCGAAGATCCTCCGCCGTTATTTTCTCTATGATCGGAAGCTTCTCGCCAATCTGAGCCGCTGCGCCTGGGAATCCCTGAAGGCCTTTCTCCAGGAGGCGATTCCCGAAAATGAACCCATCCCCGGCGCCGTCATCGCCGTCCAAACCTTCGGCGATTTTCTCGGATTCAATCCCCACTGCCACATCCTCGTGACGGACGGATGCTTCTGCGGCAACAAGGGAATGTTCCGCGTCGCCCCGCCCCTGGAGTTGAAAAAGCTGGAGGCCCTCTTCCGACATCAGATGCTCAGGATGCTGCTGAACAAGCGGAAGATAATGCAGGAGATGGTGCGGATGCTCGCCACATGGCGGCATTCGGGCTTCCACGTCTTCTGCGGCCACCGCATCTCGCCGGCCGACGATACGGCTATGGAAAATCTGGCCCGCTACATCATCCGGGCCTCTTTCTCCCAGGAGCGCATGCACTATCTGGATCAGGAGGGTAAGGTCGTCTATACGGCAAAGGATGGAAAGGAGACAAAGATCTTTCCTGCGACGGAATGGCTGGCCAACCTGTCTTCGCACATCCCGAACCGGGGCGAACAGATGGTCAGATACTACGGCTTTTACAGCAATGTCTCGCGGGGAAAAAGACAGATGGCGGGAAGGAATGACGACGTTCCTTGCATCCTCGAACCACAGGGAAATTTAAAGGCTTTCCGGAAAAGCTGGGTGCGATTGATACAGAAGATCTATGAGGTCGATCCCCTGCTGTGTCCGAAATGTCAGGGGGCCATGCGGATCGTCAGCAGCATCGAAGATCCGTCGGTCATCCGGGATATCCTCAATCATCTGGGCCTTTGGCTTGTCCGGTCCAGGCCGCTCCCGAAAATCCATGACCCGCCAACCAGCGAATCCGCCACTGCCGATCTTCACGTCCCATCGCACACTCACATGATCTACGGCGACCCTCAATACTCCTGGGATGATTACATCCAGGCATGACGACATAAAGAGGCGTGCGGGAAAGGTCTGCCCGGATGGCGCTCAAAGCTTGTCCCCGCGAAGGTGGGGAATGCCCTCCTGAAGGGTGACTCGTCCGAAAAGTGAGCCGGCTGCCCAAAAATGAGTGCCGCCGATCCGCATTCCTCGCCAAAAGGTATAGCTCTCCCTGCTTTTTGATTAAAAATATTCCTTGACGGCAGAAAACACCCCACCTATACTCAGACCCGCCAGAAGCAATGTCTTATCAACTATCAACCAACTCAACTCAACAACTCAACTCAACTGTTTTCAAGCAATGGAAAGGAGGGCGCATCGCAATGAAAAGATTCACAGACCACAGGGGTCAGCTCGGCAGGAACGCCATTCTCTTGCTGATGGCCGCCGCCTTTGCCCTGACCAGTTGCATTGCGGGTATCCAAGGCAACGCTGCAAGGGGATACCATCAAGTCGTGGTTCTGTCCGATCTCCACATCCCCGGGAACAACCTACCGGTCAAGGAGAAAGCTCTGCAAACGGTCAATTCCTGGAACGACGTGGACATGGTTGCCGTGACCGGTGACATTGTTTCAAGAGGCGGCGCACCGGAAGAGTTTGCCGCCGCCAAGAATTTCCTCGGCACGTTGACCAAGCCGCTCCGGGTGGTAGGCGGAAACCACGACTACATCTATCCGGACAACTATCCGCCCAATCCGGCGACAGGCCATACCCTCAAGGAAGCTTCTCCGGAAAAACGGAAACAGAAATTGGAGACGTTCAAGAAGACCTGGAACTTGAAGGAGATCTCCTACAGCGAGAAGCTGGGGAATTATCTGCTTGTGTTCCTGACCCCCGACCATCTCACGTCCAACAACTATTCAGAGATGACGGACCCCACCCTGGAATGGTTCGCCAAGGAGCTGGAGCGGAACCGGATGGTCCCTACGATCGTCTTCTTTCACGCCCCGCTTCAGGGGACCTACAAGAATGAGAGGATTGCAAAAGCGTCCACACCCGACAGCTTCAACGCCGAGCCGGCGGGGAAAATCCGGGAGATTCTCCTGAAGAACAGGCAGGTCTTCCTGTGGGTCGCCGGGCACCTGCACCTGGCCCCTCCGAACAAGAGCTTCGCTTCGCCGGTCAACCTGTATGAGAAGCAGGTGTGGGTGATCCACAACGCGGACTGGAATGGGAGCAGCAGCTTCTCCGAGGAGGCGATGAAGTTGACCCCGCACGACACGATCTGGACGAATTCTCTTTTCCTCTATCCGGACCGGGTGGTCGTGCGGACGTATGACCACAAGCAGGGGCTCTGGATCAAGGGGTCGGAACGGACGATCAGCGCTCCGTAAGATTAGGGGCCGCCGGAGGAAGGAAGGGCGGGTGCGGGTTCGGCCTCGCGCCCTTGGAACTGAGTGCACTGAACGGGGAGCCGTGCCATCCAGGTAACACCGCAGCCTATGAATTTCGCCCATCTCAAGGCCTTCTACCATGTGGCCGACTGCAAGAGCTTCACGCTGGCCTCGCAGCGGTTGAGCGTGTCGCAGTCGACCCTCAGCCTTCAGGTCCAGAGCCTGGAGCGGCGGCTTGGGCTTTCCCTGATCAAGCGGCACAAGAAGGCCTTCGAGCTCACGGGCGGGGGGGAGCTGGTCTTTTCCTATGCCCGGTCGATCTTTTCCCTTGTCCACGACCTGGACACCGCCGTGGCGGATCTGAACTCCCGGAGCCTCACGATCGGATCCACGCCGACCCTGGCCCACTACATCCTGCCCAATGTCATCCGCAGCCTGAAGGAGACGAGCCCCCAGCTCAAGATCCAGCTTTTCACCGGGCATTCCAAGGAGGTCCTGCAGAAGGTGATCAACTACGAGTACCATGCGGGCCTGATCGGGCAGGCGGACTTCCCCGGAAACGTCATCCGGACGCGGGTCGCCGAACCGAAGCTCTACTTCATCACCAACGATCCCCGGATGCCGGAACGGATCCACCTGCGGGACCTCGCCAACTACCCCCTGATCCTCGCCGAGGAGGGATCGACGACGCGTGCCTCGATCATCGAGCGGTTCAGGAAGCTCGGCGTGCCCCTGAATAACTGCATCGACTCGGAGAATGCCCAGGCGATCAAGGACATGGTCCACCTCGGCATGGGAGGCGCCTTTTTCCCGATCTACGCGATCGAGGCCGACATCCGGGCGAAGAAATACCGGAAGATCGAGATCGTGGACGATCTCCACCTGACAATCAGCGTCGTTTATCTCAGGGAACGTCGCAACATCGAGATGGTGAAAGGATTTCGCGACGCAGTGAAGAATTCGGCCTTTCCGTCCGGCCGGTAATGCCCGGGCTCATTCCCCGGTTGCGCCGGCCCATACCGGCTGAAGCCAGGCGCGCCGATTCCTGCGATCCTCGATTTCGATCCTCCCGTAGGTGCGGATCTCCGGCGGGATCGGATGACTGTACTCCTGCCCCGGGGCGCTCTCCGACGGCCTGATCGAGAGGTGGCTGAAGAATCCGCCGTCTCCCATGAGGGCGATGCCCTTCAGGGGGCTTTCGGTGCGAAACCGGATCAGCCCCGGGGACCGCGTAAGCGCGCCGATCCTCGGGCTGCAGCTCGCGTAGAAGCGGCCCTCCCTGAGGGCCTTCAGGATCGCGCTCTCGCTCAGCTCCTCGGCCCAGACCTCGACAAAACCCCCGCCGCAGGACCGGCTCGCGTGGGAGTCGTCGGTCGCCACGCCGAACACCCGCCGCCCCTCCTGGAGCACGAGGTCCCAGAAGTGGGAGGACTCCCGGGCGTACTTCAGCCCGCCGTGGGTGTTCCATATCTCCAGGAGCGGGTACCCATCGAGCTCCAGGGCCCGCTTGAGCGACATGCGCGACCAGAAGGGGTGGCAGAGGATCGGGACCCCGCCCCGATCGTTCACCCGGTCGATCGCCTCCTGGGTGTCCAGCTTTCCGTCCCATTCGTGGACCCCGAGGGCCACGACATGCTCCCGGCCGCCGCGGCAGGAGAGTTCGAGGCTGCTGAAGACCTTGAACGCTCCGTCGGAAAGAGAGGAGTGGTCGTTCCACTGGTCGTGGTCGGTGATGAAGACGAAGTCGAAGCCCAGGCTCCGGTACCGCCGGCAGCTCTCTTCGGGGCTCAGCCCGCCGTCCGAGTGCGTTGTGTGGACATGCAGCGCCCCCCGGTACGAGGGGCCTGAAAATTCCTCTGCGATGCGGTTCATGATGGATCCTCTCTGCGATTCGCCGGCGACCCTCTGCGGCGCCGCGATCCCTGCATGCGTCGGGGAGACTGTCCGATCGTTCCCCGGGTGGCACGCCGGCCCTCTTTACGCGAACCCCGTCGTTTCGTCAACACCGTAAGGGTGTCCGCCTGGTCAATGCCTGATTCGGTCCGCTTGAGCGCGGTCCCGTGCGGACCCTTGATAGATTCCCCGGGTCTCCGCGTTGGCGAGTGGAAACGCCAGCACAGCGGCGCATTTCCATTCCCGGTCTCTGGAATACTGCGATCCCTCCGTGCCGTCCGAGCTCGGAAAAAAAGAATGATAGTTTGTGCTTTACAACCGGCATCAATACTATTATTGAAATAATATATTAGTGTTCCTTGCCATCGCTCATTATAGTGGTCCGGCTTGCCGAAATCGGGACGTACACAGGCTGGCCGCAGGCGCGTAACGTTTCATGAGTCCGGCAAGTTACCGGCCTCGGAAAGGAGGGTGTTATGGTTGACGAAAAGGGTGTCGGAAGGATGAGGGGGGGAAAGGCGCCTGTGTATTCGGCGCTGGCGATGCTTCTCGCACTGGGCATGGTCTTCGCATTTACGGTCGCCGCGCCCGCGCTGGCGAAGGAGCTCCGCGTCGGGCTCCAGTCCTTCGACGACGGAACCCCGGGGCTCGACAGCTATCACACCACCAATGCCCAGACCCAGATGCAGAACAGCATCCACGAATGCCTCATCGAGCGGGAGCCCTATTCCCAGCCCCTGAAGTTCCTCCCCGCCCTGGCTGTAAGCTGGAAGATGGTCTCGCCCACGGTGATGGAGGTGAAGCTGCGCAAGGGCGTCAAGTTTCACGACGGCTCGACCATGGAGGCCGAGGACGTGGCTTTTTCCCTGAACCGGATCTGGCAGCGGACCCGGCCGCAGTACGACGGCGCCCAGGGGCGGTTTTTCTACAACTTCGACCGCGTCGAGATTGTGGATCCGCTCACGGTCCGAATTCACACCAAGCGCCCCGAGCCGCTCATCGAGGTCCTGCTCTCGGACAAGTGCGCCGGGATTGTTTCCAAGAAGCACCACGACAAGGTCGGGTTCGAGAAGGCTGACCTTTCTCCAGTGGGCGCGGGCCCGTATCGGGTTGTTTCCTTCAAGGCGCGGCACCAGCTCGTGCTCGAGCGGTTCAGCGACTACTGGGGGGAGAAGCCGCCCCTGGACAAGATCACCTTCATCCACATCCCGGAGATCTCCTCCAGGATCACGGCGCTCATCAACGGCGAGGTGGATTTCATCGGCAACATCCCGCCCGATCAGGAGGGCCCGCTCCAGAAGCGGAAGGACGTGAAGCTCGTTGGCGTGGTCTGGCCCATGTTCCACGTCTACGCCATCAACATGACCAACCCGGTCACGGGGAACAAGAAGCTCCGCCAGGCCATGAACCTCGCCGTGGACCGGGAGCTCCTCGTCAAGGGCCTCTGGCAGGGGAAGGCGCTCGTCCCCAAGGCCCACCAGTTCAAGGAGTACGGGCCGCCCATGTACATGCCCGAGCTCGTGACGGTCAAGTACGACCCGGAGCGGGCCAAGCAGCTCGTCAAGGAGTCGGGCTACAAGGGCGAGCCGGTCATCCTGACCTTCCTCCCCCACTACTACACCTACGGCAGCCTGGCCGCCCAGGCCATCGCCGAGATGTGGCAGAAGGTGGGGATCAGCGTGCAGCTCAAGTCCATCGACAGCTACCCGACGGACATGAAGGACATCATGATCCGGATCTGGTCCAACCCGATGTACTATCCGGACCCCATGGGGGCCTACGACACCCACTGGTCCAAGGCCGGCTGGCCCTACCGGCGAGGGATGTTCAAGCCGGAAAGTCCCAAGTGGGACGCCCTCTACGAGAAGGCGCGCTTTTCCACCGACGTGAAGGAGCGCCGGCAGGCCTACACCGAACTTTTGCAGATCGCCCAGGACGAATCGGGCTACATCCTCCTCTACCAGCCCTATGAATCCTTCGCCATGCGGAGCGACATCGAATGGAAGATCCCGACGAATATGCGGCCCTATGCCCTCACCTTCCGCGCGGGCCAGATCAAGGTCGGGAAGTAGAGGAATCTGAGGGACTGCAGAGGCTCCCATGCTCAGGTTTATTGGGTGGCGCTTCGGACGGGTGGTGCTCACGGTCTTCGCCGTTCTCGTGGCGGTGTTCCTCGCCGCCCGGCTCACCGGAAATCCCCTGGACGTCATGTTCCCCGACGGCCTGCCGCCGGACCAGGAGCAGCGGCTCCTGGTTCAGTACGGCCTGGACAAGCCGATTTCCGAGCAGTTCGTGAACTACCTCAGGGACCTCGCCCGGGGCAACTTCGGCGACAGCCTGCGGGAGAAGCGGCCGGTGGCCGAGATGTACGCTGAGGACATCGGCGCCACGCTGAAGCTCGCGGGGTGCGCCTTTCTGGTAAGCATCCTCTTCGGGATCCCCATGGGCATGGTCGGCGCCCTCAAGCGTCGGACCGGCATCGGCAGGCTGGTCATGTCCGTGGCCTTTCTGGGATACGCGGTCCCGCATTTCATCATCGCGCTCAGTCTCATCCTGATCTTCGGCTTCTACCTCCACTGGCTCCCGAGTACGGGAAATGAGACGGTCTGGCATTACATCCTCCCCACCATCACCCTAGCTGCCCACCGGTTCGCCTCCATCGCCCGCCATACCCGGAGCTCGCTCCTGGACGTGCTGTCCCAGGATTTCATGCGCACCGCGCGGGCAAAGGGGCTCGAGGAGCGGGTGGTGATCTTCAAGCACGCACTCCGGAACTCCCTGATCCCGGTTGTGACGATCCTGGGGCTCCAGATCACTGGCCTCATCAACGGCTCGATCATTATCGAAACCGTCTTTGCCTGGCCGGGGATCGGCCGGCTCTTCGTCGGCGCAGTCCTGAAGCGCGACTTCCCGGTCCTTCAGTTCGGCGTCATCTGTTTTGCAACTATCGTTGTCCTGGTGAACTTTCTCGTGGACGTTCTCTACGTGGTCATCGACCCCCGCATCCGGACGGAAGCATGAACGAGATCCCCAAGCCCGTCGAATCGCCCCATGAGGGGCCGCGCACCGTCGAGACAGAAGCGGCATCCGGCGGGGCGGCAACCCTTCCGCCGGGAGCGGCCGTTGAAAGTCCGACCTTGTTTAAGCGATTCCGCGGCGCGCCCCTGAGCATCAAGATCTGCATAGCCCTGATGGTGCTCATGGCGATCGCGGCGGTCTTCGCGCCCTGGGTCGCGCCCTTCGATCCCAACCGCACCAGCATGCTGGAGCGGAACAGTCCGCCCTCCTGGCTGGGCGGGAAGCCCGGCCACCTCCTCGGCACGGACCAGCTCGGCCGAGATGTGATGAGCCGCTGTATCTACGCGTTGCGGGTCAGCGTGGGGATCGCGCTCCTCGGGGTGATCATCGGCTGCCTGATCGGGGTGATAACGGGTGTATTAAGCGGGCTCCTCGGGGGGTGGACGGACCGGATCATCATGATGATCGTCGATTTCCAGCTCTCCATCCCCTTTCTCCTGATCGTGCTCGTGGGCATCGCCATCTTCGGGACCAGTATCGCGGTCCTGATCCTTCTCGTGGGCACGGCCCACTGGGAGATCTATGCACGCCTCACCCGGGGCCAGGTGCTGACGGTCCGCGAATTTCAGTTCGTCGAGGCGGCGGTGGCCCTCGGCGCCACGACCTGGCGGATCGCCCGGCGGCATATACTGCCGAATATCGCCTCCCCGATCATCGTCCTTCTGACCCTCAACTTCCCCTCCATTCTGCTCCTCGAATCCTCGCTCTCCTTTCTGGGAATCGGGGTGCAGCCGCCCACGGCGTCCCTCGGCCGTATGGTGGGGGAGGGGCGCGACTACATGATGAACGCCTGGTGGCTGGTCATGTCGCCCGCCGCGTTCATCGTCCTCATCACGCTCGGCATGCAGCTCATCGGGGATTGGCTCCGCGACGTCATCGACGTCCGGCTCACGTAGGGGAGAGACGATGGGAGTACCGCTCATCGAAATCCGCGACCTGAAGGTTCATTTCACCACGAGCATGGGCGTGGTGAAGGCGGTCGACGGGGTGAGCCTCCGGATCGAGCGGGGCGAGACCCTCGCGATTGTGGGCGAAACCGGATCCGGGAAGTCCGTCACGGCCCTCTCGATCCTGCGGCTTGTGGGCGCGGGGGGGATTTCCGAAAACGTACGGATGGAGGGGAGTATCCTCTTTCGGCCTGACGAGAAGACCGAATACGATCTGCTGCGCCTCTCCCAGCCGGAGATCCGGTCGATCCGGGGCAGGCTGATCTCGATGATCTTCCAGGAGCCCATGACCTCCTTGAACCCCGTCTACACGGTGGGCGACCAGATCGCCGAGGTTATGATCCGACACCAGAAGATAAGCAAGCGCGAGGCCCTTCGGACCGCCGAGGAGATGATGCAACTGGTCCGCATCCCCGAGGCCAAGGCGCGGCTGAAATCGCTCCCCCATCAGCTCTCCGGGGGGATGCGGCAGCGGGTGATGATCGCGATGGCCCTGGCCTGCAGGCCCGCGCTCCTCATCGCGGACGAGCCGACCACGGCGCTCGACGTGACCATCCAGGCCCAGACCCTCGACCTCATCCAGCGGCTGCAACGCGAGATCGCGACGTCGATCCTTTTCATTACCCACGATCTGGGGGTTGTTGCCCAGCTCGCTGACCGCGTGGTCGTCATGTACGGGGGCCGCGACGTGGAGACCGCGCCGGTGGACGCGATCTACCACCACGCGCTCCACCCCTACACCGGGAGCCTGCTTCGGTCGGTGCCCAAGCCTTGGCGCTCCGGCGACCGTCCCGAACGGCTGGAGCCGATCCCCGGTACTGTCCCCAACCCCGCGGCGCTGCCCCCGGGATGCGCCTTTCATCCCCGGTGCAACCTGCCCGGGGTCGATGCGCGCTGCCGGCAGGATGCACCCGCGACGGAGCTTTTGAAAGCGGACCACGCCGTCCGGTGCTGGCGGTGGCGGGAATCGAAGGGGGTGAAGTCATGAGCCCCGAACATCTCATTGAAGTTGAGGGCCTCCGGACCTGGTTCAGCGTCAAGGCGGGCCTCCTGAGCGTCGGGGGCAAACAGACGGTAAAGGCGATCGACGGGGTGTCGCTCGCGATCCGAACCGGCGAGGTGCTTGGACTCGTGGGGGAATCGGGATCCGGAAAAACAACGCTCGGCCGTTCGGTCCTCCGTCTCGTCGAGCCCACCGCGGGGACAGTTTCGTTCAAGGGGCGGCCGGTGATCGGGATGGCGCAGCCGAAGCTCCGGACGCTCCGCCGGGAGATGCAGATCATCTTCCAGGACCCCGGGGGCTCGCTCGATCCGCGGATGTCCGTGGGGGAGATCGTCGCAGAGGGCTTGCAGATCCACAAAATCGGGACCCGCAAGGAGCAGCGGGCCCGGGTCGCGGAGCTCCTTCGGATGGTGGATCTCGATCCCGAGTACGCGGTACGCTATCCCCACGAATTTTCCGGAGGTCAGCGCCAGCGGATCGGAGTCGCCCGGGCCCTGGCCCCGGGGCCGAGCTTCATCGTGGCCGACGAGCCCGTCTCCGCGCTTGACGTTTCAGTCAAGGCCCAGGTGATCAACCTCCTCTCTGACCTGAAGAGCCGTCTGGGGCTCACGGTCCTCTTCATCTCCCACGATCTCGCCGTTGTCCAGCACATTTCCGATCGCGTGGCGGTCATGTATCTGGGGCACCTCATGGAGCTCGCCGGGACGCGGGAATTCTTCAACTCCCCGCGCCATCCCTACACCCTGGCCCTGATGGAGGCGATCCCCATGCCCGACCCCCGGACCAAGCGGCCGTTCAAGATCCTGGAAGGGGATATCCCGAGCCCGGTCAATCCCCCCTCGGGGTGCGTGTTTCGGACCCGGTGCGAGGAGGCGATTGCGGAGTGCGCGGCGGTCGTGCCGGAGATGCGGCAGGTAGGGCCGGACCACTTAGTCGCCTGCATCAGGCGGTAGTCCGGCAGCTACGGGATGGGCACGGAAGGATCGCGATATTCAAAGCGCCAGAATGCGCAAGTATAGAGTATCGGACAAGGAGAGCATGCGAATGGCAAAACACGGACCCTTTTATACACTCGCTGAGTTGAAGAAGCGGCAGTCCATCTCCACCGTCGTCTTCTGGAAGTACCGGCCCGTGGACGGCCGCGCCTTCGAGGAGCTGGCGGAGGCTGGGATCACCCAGATCGAGCTTCTGGAAACCACGGACCAGTTCGACATGACGAACCGGCACTCGATGCAGTACATCGAGGGCCTTGCCCGGAGCGCCGGGGTCCGGATCGTTGCCTACCACAGCCACGAGACCCATTTCTCGGACCTCGACACCGAGGCGAAGCAACGGGATCGCATCGATTTTTGCAAGCGCCAGATCGACACGATGGTCGAGCTGGGGGGCAGGGTCTGGGCGACCCATGCCCGTGAGACCGACGATACGCTCCTCGCCTGCTACCAGGAGCTCGCCCGGTATGTCGAGGGGACCGGGGCGGTCATCCTGATTGAGAATTTCAAAGACCCGGGGCTCTGGGTCGAGGACCGAGTGGCCTTCCTCGACCGGATCGGCCACCCCCAGGTTGGTATGATCCTGGACATCGGCCACGTGCGGAACGGCAACGGGACGAACCCCATGACCATCCCCGGCGGTCCCGCCCGGGTCGTGGAAATGTGCCGCCGGCACCTGCTCCATCTGCACCTCCACGGGTTCAAGAACGGCGAGGACCATTTCCCGCCCACCTGCGCGGGGGACACGATCCAATGGCGGGAGCTCTTTCAGAGGCTTTATGAGGTCGGCTACCCGGGCCTGATCAATTTCGAGCCCAAGGGCGAGCCGAAGCACGAAAACGCGATCAAGACTACCGCAGGGGCGCTGGAGCGGATCGTTGCCATGGCGGCCGAAGGGCCGGCAGGACAGAGGGGCGCCTGATCCCGGGCCGCGGAGATCCGCACCCCCGGCAGGAATGGGTACAGTTTCCATGCGCAGAGGGAGCGCAGGAGTCGGCAGAAAAGGGGGCGTGAAAATGTCGGGACAAAACCGTTCTTCCTTTATAAAGACGGGGCCGGCGGGCAGGATCTATCGAGCATCAGTATCTATCGATAATGCGGGGATCGCCCGGATGGAATCATTGACCCCGGAGATGACTGCGCCAAGGACGCCAAGGATTCGGTCCCGGGGTGCATCGCAGGGTAGCGGCTAAGCGGAGGGAACAGGGGAGGAGAAGGGTTATGCACGTTGGATTCATCGGCCTGGGGCGCATGGGGTTTCCCATGGCGCGGAATCTTATTAAGGCGGGGTTTACAGTGGTGGCGCACAACCGGAGCCGTGGTCCGGTCGACCGGCTGGCCGCGCTCGGGGCCAAGCCCGCATCGACCCCCGCGGAGGTGGCGCGTTCGGTGGAGATCCTGGTTTCCTGCGTGCTGACGCCGGACCAGGTGGAGGCGGTCTACCTGGGGCCGCACGGGGCGATCGAGGGCGCACGGCTGGGCCAGGTCTTCATCGATACCAGCACGATCTACCCCGCGACCAGCAAGAAGGTCGGGGAGGCGCTTGCTGCAAAGGGGGTTTCCTTCATGGATGCGCCCATCAGCGGCGGGCCATCGGGCGCGGAGAAGGGGACGCTCGCCGTCATGGTGGGGGCGGATTCTGCCGCGTTGGAAAAAGCCCGTCCGGTCCTGAAGGTCTTCGGGAAGAGCATCTTCCACATGGGGCCCGTGGGGGCGGGGTGCTCGACCAAGATCTGCAACCAGATCCTGACCGGCACCGCCCACGTCCTCGTGGCCGAGGCCATGGTGCTGGGCGCGAAGCTCGGCCTGGACCCGCAGAAGCTCTTCGAGGTGCTGCACCTGAGCTCGGGGCAGTGCCGGGCCCTGGACCGGGCGGTGCCCGAGGCCATCCTGCCGCGCAATTTCGACGCGGTCTATACGGTGAACGGCATGATCAAGGACCTCGACTGCGCCATCAAGACGGCCCGGGACAACGGGGTGCGGCTTCTCTTGCCCGTGCTCGCGCAGCAGATCTACGTGGAGGCGCGGGGCCTGGGCCACAGCGAGCAGCACCTGGCCGCGGTCATCATGCCCATGGAAAAGATCGCCGGGGTCGAGGTGGGGAAAAGTGAACCCTCAGGACGATGAGGGCTAAGGCCGGCCCTGCGTGGTGCCGGCTTCGACAATGTGGCGATCCCCGAACCAATGAAGAGAGGGGATGCGGGGCGAGCGGCACTGGTTTCAGCACAATCTCCGCGGTCATGCGTGCGATGACATCCGTCCTTTGATGGTTTCATGAAGGGATGAGGATTCATCGGGACTCACACTGGTGCAAGGCGCCGCCGATGATGAAAAATGAACATTTGACATGTTGTGATTGCATGTGTTTTAGTTGTGCCGCTGTGGTTCTCTGTCGGCGACGGGCAGTGCGGCCAAGAACGGACGTCCGGAAGCCACGCGGGGTGCCCGGAGCGAATCGCTTGTACCCGGGCCAAAGGATGCGAAGGACGGGGTGTACGTCTCTTACGAATCAACGAATTTTGTGAAGGAGGAACAGCCATGAAAAGAAAGATGGGTAGGCAGGGATTCCTGGGAATCGGGTTGGTTTTGATGGTCCTGTGTTCCTTTCTCCAACCGGCATTCTCCGCCACGTGTGACGACCCGAAGGCCCTCACGTTTTCCATTGTTCCCGCGATGGAAACCATGCAGGACCTCGGGCTATACGATCCCGTCCTCAAGTATCTGAAGAAAGTGACGGGAAAGGACATCAATTTCTACATGCCGACCAGCCGGGTAAGCGTGATCGAGGGGATGATGAACAAGTTTGTCGATATCGCCGTTCACGGTCCCTACTCATACGTCATCGCTAACGAAAAGGACAAAAACATCGAGGTGTTTGCCACCTATTCGAAAGCGCCCGGGATCGTTGCCGAGGAGGGACCGGGGTACAAGTGCGTCCTCATCACGAAAAAGGGGAGTAAATTTACGAGCCTGGAATCCCTCAAGGGGACCACACTGGCGCTGGTGGACCCGGCGAGCACCTCGGGTACGCTCATTCCCAGGATCAGCTTCACCAGGGTGATCAAGGTGCCCCTCGAGACCTATTTCAAGAAGACGGTATTCTCCGGGGGGCATGACCTCTCGACGATGGCGGTCCTGGACGGGAAGGTCGACGCCGCCTTCGTTGCGACCCACCGGCTTGACGAGGTGATCAACCGGGGGATGGCGAAGAAGGACCAGTTCAATTACCTCTGGTATTCCGAATTCATCCCGGGGGATCCGTTCTGTTACCGGCTGAGCCTCTGCCCGGACCTTCGGAAAAAGATCGAGGACGCGTTCCTGAATCTGCACACGGTGCCCGGGGCCGACAAGTTTCTGGCAAATGTGAAGGCCGCGAAAATGGTCAAAATGACCAGCAAGGACTACGACATCATCCGGGAGCTGAAGAAGGCCGAGGACGAGCTGAAGGCCAAGAAGTAAGTCAGCCGGTCGGAGCGTGAACGGCCGGGGCGCCCGGGCAGAGAAGGGGTGGCGGGTAAAAAAAACAGAAGCAACCGAAAAGGGATTGAGCATGATACGTCTTGAAGTGAAGGACCTCAAAGTCCGATACGAGGCTTCGGGGCCCGAGGTCCTCAAGGGAGTCAGTTTCAAGGTGGAACACGATGACTTTCTGGCTATCATCGGGCCGAGCGGTGCGGGAAAATCCACGCTGATCCGGTGCATCAATCGGCTTGTCGAGCCCACTTCCGGTGAGATCATCTTCGAAGGCGTGGACATCCCCAAGGTGAGCCATCACAGGTTGCGAAGGATCCGCCGGAACATCGGGATGATCTTTCAGGAGTTCAACCTCGTGGACCGAATGTCCGTCATGGAAAACGTCCTGACCGGGAGGCTTGGATATACGAGCAATCTGCGAAGCCTGCTCCGTTGGCATGTGAAGTCCGACATCCGCAAGGCCCTGGAGATACTGGACAAGGTTGGTTTGAGCGATTTTGTCGACAAGCGGGCCGACGAACTCAGCGGAGGCCAGCGCCAGCGCGTCGGTATCGCAAGAGCACTGATCCAGGAGCCGAAGCTCCTTCTGGTGGACGAGCCCACTTCCAGCCTTGATCCCAAGATCGCCCGGGAAGTCATGGGGATGATCAGGACACTCTCGGCGGAGGCCGGGGTGCCTGTTCTTTGCAACATCCACGACGTGCAGCTGGCTGTCGAATTCTCCAACAGGATCATCGGCATGCAGGACGGGCTGAAGATTTTCGAAGGCCCGCCGAACACACTGGATCGAAGCGCTCTCGATGCGATCTACGCGTTTGAGGTCCTGTAGCAAGGAGCGATGCGGATGAATCAACCGGGTATCCAGAAGCGGCTCGAAGAGGTGATCGCCCTGCGGAAGCGATCCAAGGCGATTCGGTATTCCTTCTATTTCCTTCTCTTCATTCTCGTCCTGTACAGCATAAAAATCACGGTCATCGAGGACACGGACTGGGAGCGAATCGGGGGCCTCGGTATGGTGGCGAAGGCAGTGGGCCGTTTTCTCCCCCCCGATCTGTCGGTGGTCCAGTACCTGTTGAGGCCGACGATCGAGACCATCATGATTGCCTGCCTGGGTACCATACTCGCGGTGGTCCTTTCCCTTCCCGTCATCTGGCTGGGAGCCCACAACATCACCCCCTTCTTTGCGGTGACCTATCCGCTCGGGAGGATCCTCATGACCTTGTCCCGGTCGATCAACGAGATTGTATGGGCATTGATTTTTGTGGCCGTCGTCGGTTTGGGCGCCTTTCCCGGCATTCTCGCCGTCGCGATGCGGTCGGTGGGTTTCGTCGCAAAGACCACTGCGGAAGCCATCGAGGACGTGAATACCCGTCCGATCGAAGCGATAAAGGCCGTCGGCGGCAGTCGGTTTCAGATCATCCGCTACGGGATCATCCCTCAGATCACGCCGATTTTTATCAGCATTGTCATCTTCCAGTGGGACATCAACATCCGGAGGGCTTCCATCATGGGGCTGGTAGGGGCAGGCGGTCTGGGGCTGACGATTCAAAGGCAGTTGCTGATGTACAACTACGGGGGAGTGACCACGGTCATTTTTGCCATGCTGATCCTCATCGGGATCGGTGAAGTGATCTCTTACTACGCGCGAAGGGCGGTCATTTGAGCCCGGGGGGCGTCTCTTCGAAATGAGGGCGCAGGAAAGAAGGAATGGACAGTCAATCTAGCGGCGGGGTTTCCCCGCAGGCACGGAAGCCTGCGACATGGAGCCGGTTTAAGTATCCCCAATCTCTGATTCGGTACGGGATCTACCTGTTTGTCGTCATTTTTATCGGCTATTCGCTCCATTATCTCAACATACCGATCGAGCGGTTCTATCTCCTGCTCGGGAGCGTGTGGGGCTCCATCTTCAGCCGCTACTATCCGCCCGATCTGGCCTATGCCCTCGACAAGGGTTATCTCCGGTATGTCTTCGAGACGGTGCAGATGGCCTACGTAGGGACACTCCTGGGTGTGGTCATCTCCATTCCCATTGCGTGGTGCGCCTCGTTCAACGTCACGCCCAGCCGGCGGGTGGCCTATCCCATCGCACGGTTTATCATCATGGCTTCCCGATCGATTCACGAGATGATCTGGGCCATCCTTTTTGTGATCATCCTGGGATACGGAATGCTTCCCGGGGTTCTGGCCCTCACCCTGTTTACCATCGGGTTCGCCGGAAAGCTCTTTTCCGAAGAGGCCGAGTCGATCAAGATGGGACAGGTGGAAGCCATCCGCGCCACGGGGGGAAATTCGCTCCAGGTGATGGTCTACGCCGTCATGCCGCAGGTGAAGGTCGCCTGGGCCGGAATTTCCATCTATGCCTGGGACTCCGCCTTTCGCGCGGCCACGGTGCTGGGTTATTTCGGGGCCGGAGGAATGGGGTGGTATCTGAAGCAGACCATCGAGACGCTTGAAAACCTGAAGGTGTCTGCGATCCTGCTTTCGATCATCTCGCTGGTCATTGTCTCCGAAATCGCCTCGGCCTGGGTCCGAAAGAAGATCAGCGGGAAGTAGATTGATTCGGGAGGGGCTGCACGGCCACCCTGGAGGGGCTTTTCATCTCCTCGCGAATCCGAGATGACGATATATGCGATGGGAGGGAGTATGACGACAAAAACGGCGAAGGCGGCGGTGATGACGAAGACCCAGGGGGTGTTGGAAATCCGCGAGTACCCGCTCCCCAAGGTCGAGAAGGGGGCCATCCTCGTCAAGATCACCTGCTGCACGATCTGCGGATCGGACATTTTGGCCTGGTCGGGAAGGAAGAAGGCCCCGGTCCCCATGATCCTCGGCCACGAGATCGTGGGGAGGATCGTGGAGATGGGCGAGGGGGTCGCCTTTGATTCGGGGAACCGGAAACTGAAGCCCGGGGACCGGATCACCTGGACGATTATGGACAACTGCGGGAAGTGCTACTACTGCCGGGAAAAGGGGCTCATGATGAAATGCCTCCACCTGAAGAAATACGGGCATGACTGTTCCGACGAGTACCCCCATTTCACCGGAGGCTTTGCCGAGTACTGCTACATCTCGCCGGGGACCTGCGTGATCAAGGTGCCCGACGAGCTCACCGATGAGGAGGCGGCCCCGGCCAACTGCGCCCTGGCGACGGTCACCGCCGGGTGGGAAGCTGCCGCATTGCAACCCTTTGAAAATGTCCTCATCCAGGGCGCCGGGGCATTGGGATTCTACGCGGCGGCCCTGGCGAGCCATTACGGGTGCCGACGGGTCATCGTGACCGATATCGTGGATGAGCGCCTCGATGCCATCAAGGCATTCGGCGCGACCGATACGATCAACGTCCGCGGCATGAAGGACGAAGACCTCGTCAAAGCGGTTCAGGGGCTCACCGACGGGTTCGGCGTCGACGCGGCCATGGATGTGGCCATCGCCCCGGCTATCATCCCCGCGGGGCTCAAGTGCCTGCGGATGGGCGGGCGGTACATCGAGCACGGGAACACCTTCCCCGGCGCGAACGTCACGTTCGATTTTTCCGAGGTCGTGTTTCGGTGTCTCACGATCCGGGGGGTCCACAACTACGATACGCGGCACCTCCAGCGTGCCGTCGAGTTTCTGGCACAGACAAAGGGGAGTTTCCCCTTTCACAAGCTGGTGCCGGAGCGGTTCCCGCTCGAGAGGATCAACGAGGCGGTGGAGCTCGCCCGGTCGGGGAAGGCAATCCGCGTCGCGGTGGTACCATGAGGGTCTGCGTTCAACATCAATGAAAATAGTTAAGGAGGAATAAGCACGATGGGAAAAGTAAGCATGGTCATGTTCGACCTGTCGGGAACGACGGTCTACGATGACACGGGAGTGCGGGACTGCCTCTTTCAGGCAGCCCAGGAGTACAAGCTCACCACCACCAAGGAAGAGATCCTCTACCACATGGGGACGAACAAGATCCACCTCTACCAGTTCCTGATCGCCCGGCAGATGGGGAAGAAGATCGAGATCGAGGATTTCGAGAAGATCAAGGACCCCGAGACCCACGCGCTGGCCATCAAGGTCTTCGACCGCTACCAGGAGATCATGATGGACTACTACCGGAAGCAGTTGAAGCCCATCCCCGGCGCGGTCGATGCCTTCCGCTGGTGCCACAAGCATGGAATCAAGGTGGCCACCGACACGGGGTTCCACCGCATGATCACCGATGCCATCATGGACGGCCTGGGGTGGGTGCGGGACGGCCTGGTGGACCTCTCCGTGGATGTGGAGCACATCCCGGGCGAGATCGGCAGGCCCGCGCCCTTCATGATTTTCCACGCCATGACGATGCTCAACATCCAGAGCGTCCACGAGGTGATCAAGATCGGCGACACCCCGGCCGACATGCTCGAAGGCTGGAATGCCGGCTGCCGCGGCGTGGTGGGCGTCCTGAGCGGGCCCCGGCCCGTGACCGACTGGGGCCGCTACCGGCACACCCACGTTATCCCCAGCGTGGCGGACCTGCCGGCGTTGATCGAGAAGGAGTTTTTGTAAGGGGGAGTAAACAGCAGTTTTGATGACGAAAGGATGCCAGTATGGAAAACAATATTTGGAAAAATTTAAGGATTTTTGTTTAACGAGAACTCCCTTGCCCCAAATATCCATAAAAATATCTTGCCTTCCCGTAAAATATGACATATATTCAGTACCAAATATAGGTCTTTATTGGAGGGGGAATCATGGATTATCTCGTTGCAAAATCGTCCGTCAGCATTACGGACTTGAAAAAAAATCCTTCTGCCGTCATCAAGGGAGCCGCGGGGGCGCCCGTCGTGATTCTCAATCACAACCGACCATCCGCGTATATCGTGCCGGCAGACGCTTTTGAGACAATGCTGGAAAAGCTGGACGATCTCGAAATCAAGAAAACTATTAGAAAGCGACGCGGCGAAAAGTCCATCCAGGTCTCTCTCGATGCCTTATAACCTTGCCTTCAAGGAATCGGCCCTGAAGGAGTGGTGCAAATTGGACCGGCCGATTCGTGAACAGTTCAAGAAGAAACTGGCGAAACGCCTGGAGCACCCGCGAGTGGAGGCGGATAGGATCAGTGGGATGGAAAATGCCTACAAGATCAAGCTCCGTACGGTCGGATTACGTCTGGTCTATGTCGTTGAAGAGGAGACGAACAGGCTAACGGTCTATGTCGTGGGAAAGAGGGATAAGAAAGAAGCATATCGTAAAGCCAGAGAAAGAATCGATGTGCCGTGATCCATATAATTCCCCTTCTGCAATGCGATAGCTGGGCATGAGTCCCCCGGCGACAAAGAATCCGAGCGAGGGAAGAGTGCATCGGCATCACTCTTTATAATTCGCTTGACAGCCTGTGAAAACAGGAATAGACATAACCCCGAAGATGTTTGAAGAGCTGCTGAACCTGTATCAGAACGTCGGTTTTCATGCGCACTTCCTATGCATTTCCTCTCCTCTTCCAACTCCCCATGAGATTCATAAGCCTCTCCAGGATATCGAGACTGTAACTGTTTGTTTCAGAGGTACCTAAACCAGAGCAAGCAAACAGACTGCAAGAGCCATGGCGATGTCGTTTATATCCGTTCTATAACAGAAACGAATAATGACGAAAGGATGCCAGTATGGAAAAGAATCTTCGGAAATATTCAAAAATTTTTAGCCACCTTTTGGGGGTTATCTTATTTATTGCCTTTAACCTCTTGACCACGGCCTATGGTGCGCCTTCCAACCTGGTCAAGGTTCCAAACGTGGTGAATGTCTCGATGGATCAGGCCACCCAGTCCCTGAAAAATGCCGGTCTGGGGGTGTCGGTCAAGAGCCTTCCTGTTGACAATCCCAAATACAACAACATGGTTACGTTGCAATCCCATAAACCTGGTGATTTGGTAACAAAAAATACCGCCATAACGATCACGGTTCTGAAATATACCCCTCCCGCCAATCTGGTGAAGGTTCCGAATGTGTTGAACATATCAATGGATCAGGCCACCCAGTCCCTGAAAAATGCCGGTCTGGGGGTGTCGGTCAAGACCCTTTCTGTTGACAATCCCAAATACAACAATATGGTTAAGATACAATCTCATAAGCCCGGTGATTTGGTTCAAAAAGGTACGGTGGTCACCATTTCCGTTTTGCGGTTTCCTACCAGATGAAAGGAGGTTGTCATGAAAAAAATTGTCCTGGCTGTGACTTTAATTGGACTTCTGGGCTTTTTTTCCAGCCTGTCCGCCCAGGTCGTTGTTCCTAATGTGATGGGAAAGGATTTCAATGAAGCAGTTAAGGAACTGCAAAAGGCAGGCTTAAAACCAGGGAACGTAAATTCTGTCCCTGCAGCCAAACAGGAACTGAACAATAAAGTGGCCGGTCAAGCCATCCCAGGAGGCGCCAAGCTACCCTCCCCGCAGCCTATCAATTTGACGGTTTACCGCTTTCAAGCAGATCAATCGGAATTGGTGACCGTGCCCAATGTGGTCGGCATGGAATTTCTTAAAGCCGTCAATGCCTTTAATGCCGCCGGCATCACCGCCAAACGCCGGGACAAGGAAACCTATGACCCGAAAGAAAGCGAGAAAGTTTTTGGCCAGGGTATCGCCGCCGGCCAGAAGGTGCGCAAAGGGACGGTGGTGGAATTAATAGTTAATAAGATGCCGCCTTCTGACATAACCGTGCCCAATGTGGTCGGTGCTCCCTATCCGGAGGCTGCTACTATCTTGAGCAAGGCCCTTCTGACACCTCAAATGGTTTCAGGCGTATCTGAACCCACCGATGATCCGCAAAAGAATGGGAGGGTTTTTAAGCAGAATCCTGAGGCTGGCAAGAAGGTCGCGAAGCATACCGTGGTTCACCTGCTTTTGTATGCCCATAAAAAGACCGATGACATGGTGACGGTGCCGAATATCATCGGAGCGACGGCTAATCAGTCAGGTCAAATCATTAAGCAGCTCGGATTTAAATCGTGCTTTTTCGGCTGTGCCTATTTGGATCCATCGACTAAGGACAAGGTTGCTGACCAGTATCCTAAGCCTGGAACAAAAGTTAAAAAGGGGACACACCTCGGAAGAGCTGTTTATACTTATCAAGCTCAAGGGGGGAAGGCTAAGCCCTGTGTCTTTGATAGTGAATTAATAAATCGGATGCAAAGAGGAGAGGGGTGCGAGTAAAACAAATTCAAATTGGATCTTTTTGCACAAACTAAGAGGTTACTTTGATGCCGCTGGAATTGTAATACTGAAGCCCCTTCCTTATTCGGGAGGGGCTTTTTTTGTTTTACATCGAAGAGCGGCTTGTGGTATGTGAACCAAGCGGTTTTTCTTCAAAGAAACTGATAGGGGAGACGACTGATCATGTCCGGACATTCGAAATGGAGCACCATCAAGAGGAAAAAGGGCGCGATCGATTCTGCGCGCGGGAAGCTCTTTACCAAGCTGATCAAGGAGATCACCTTGGCGGCGCGGCTGGGGGGCGGCGACATCGAGGGCAACGCCCGACTCCGGTCGGCGGTGATGGCGGCCAAGGAAGTGAACATGCCCAAGGACAATATCGATCGGGCGATCAAAAAGGGAACCGGCGAGCTGGCGGGCGGGGCCGCATACGAAGAGGTGACTTACGAGGGGTATGGACCGGCGGGGGTTGCGGTGATCGTCGAGGTGATGACCGACAACAAAAACCGGACGGTGGCGGAGATCAGGCACATCTTTTCCAAGCATGGGGGAAATCTGGGTGAAAACGGGTGCGTCGCCTGGATGTTCGACAAGAAGGGCAGCCTCACCTTTGATAAAAAGGCGGTGAACGAGGACGCCCTGATGGAAACCGCTCTTGATGCGGGGGCCGACGATGTCCGCGATCAGGAAACCGAATGGGAGGTGATTACCGATCCGCTGAGCTTCGAGGCCGTCAAGAAGGCCATCGATCAGAAGGGCTGGAAAACCCTCGACGCCCGCGTCGGGCTCATTCCCCAGAATACGGTCAGGCTCGAAGGGGGGAAAGCCGAGGCGATGATGAAGCTCATGGAGCGGCTTGAAGACAATGACGATGTCCAGAACGTCTATTCCAACTTCGATATCTCCGACGAGGTGATGGAAAAACTGTCGGCGTCGTAAAGGTCCGGATGCTGCGTTGTGCTGCATCCCTCGTAAAAAAACAAGTGAGGTACCTCACCACACAGAGCGGGGCTTGCGGGTTACGCCCCTGGTCAGAAGTGTTGAAAAGATCGAATGGAGGAAGTCACGTTCAGGGTACTGGGTATAGATCCGGGCAGTCAAGTGACCGGTTACGGCGTGATCGGGAAGGCCAGGAGCGGTCTTTGTCACATTGTTCACGGGGAGATCAAGCCGGGCAGGGGGGCTTCCCTGTCGCAGTGCTTGCACGCCATATACGACAGCCTCAGGGAGGCGATACGGGAATCGGCGCCGGAGGCCCTGGCGATCGAAGAGATTTTCTACGGGAAAAACGTCAAGAGCCTGATCCGGCAGGGCCATGTCCGCGGCGTGGCGATCCTGGCGGGGAAGCACTCGGGAATCCCCGTGTATGAATACAGTCCCTTGGAGATCAAAAAGGCCGTTGTCGGGTACGGCCGGGCGGAAAAAAATCAGGTCCAGACGATGGTAAGGGCGATTTTAAATCTTCCGGCACTCCCGCCCCCGGATGCGGCCGATGCACTGGCCGTCGCCATCTGTCACAGCAATTTTTTAAAGGCGGAACCCATCTGAAATGATCGCCCTGCTGACCGGAACCCTTATCGAAAAATCGCTTACCCAGTGCGTTGTGGATGTGCGCGGCGTCGGCTATCGTGTCGTTGTACCCCTGACCACGTTCTACGAACTGCCCGAAGCCGGCCAGCCGGTGGTGATCCATATCCATACCCATGTCCGCGAGGATGCGGTGAACCTTTACGGATTCCATTCCCAGGAGGACCGGGCGGTCTTTCAACTGATGATATCGGTCAGCGGCATCGGTCCCAAACTGGCCGTCAACATCCTCTCCGGCATCGCCGCCGGCGAGTTGATCCGGGCGGTGACTACGCATGACCTTAAGCGGTTGACCGGCATCCCCGGGGTGGGCAAGAAAACGGCGGAGCGGATGATCCTCGAAATGAAAGACAAGGCGGCCAAGTTTGGCAGGGAGAGCGTTCCGGTGGGAGCGGTCGCGCCCAAAACGGGTGACCAGGTGAAGGACGATGCCGTTTCGGCGCTGGTCAATCTCGGTTACAAGGGATCTACAGTCAAAGAGGTCATCGACCGGATCGTGCGGGCAGAAGAAGCGATCCCGTCCCTGGATCGGCTTCTGAAACAGGCGCTCAAAATATTGGCCGGCTGAAACCATGAAAAAAAATGATCCAATCACCGTCTCATCCAAGAATCCGTTGATCCTCCCGCAGGAGAACGAAGAAGACAACGGTGTGGAAGTCTATCTCCGCCCGAAAACGCTTACCGAATATATCGGCCAGGAGAAGATCAAAACGAACCTCTCCATCTTCATCGAGGCGGCCAAACAGCGCCGGGAGGCCCTCGATCATGTGCTCCTCTACGGTCCTCCCGGGCTCGGCAAGACCACCCTGGCTTACATCATGGCCCGCGAGATGGGGGGGGACATCAAGGTGACTTCCGGACCGGTCATCGAGCGGCCGGGCGATCTGGCGGCGATACTGACGAATCTGCACGAGCAGGACACCCTCTTCATCGACGAGATCCACCGGCTGTCGCATGTTGTCGAGGAGATCCTCTATCCGGCCATGGAGGATTTTCACATCGACATCCTCATTGGTCAGGGACCCTCCGCGCGGTCGATGAAGCTGGAGATCCCGAAATTCACCTTGATCGGGGCCACTACCAGGGCGGGGCTTCTGACCTCTCCATTGCGGGACCGGTTCGGGATGAGCTTCCGCTTTGATTTTTACACCCCCGATGAACTCGGCGTGATCATCCGCCGGTCGGCAAAGATCCTCTCGATAGAAATCGATGAATCAGGGGCGGCCGAAATGGCCTGCCGTTCCCGGGGAACCCCCCGGATCGCCAACCGTCTGCTCCGCAGGGTCAGGGATTATGCACAGGTCAAGGCAGGAGGCAGGATCACGCGCGAGGTGGCGGTGCGGGCCCTGGCGATGTTCGAGGTGGACGAGAAGGGATTCGATCACATGGACCGGACGATTTTGCTCACCGTGATCGACAAGTTCGACGGCGGGCCGGTGGGGATCGATAACCTCTCTTCGGCGATCGGTGAAGAGAGGGCGACCATCGAGGACGTCTATGAGCCTTTCCTGATCCAGGAAGGCTATCTTCAGCGGACGGCGCGGGGCCGGATAGCGACCCGCCGAGCTTACGAACACTTAAGCCGGAAGTGGATGGGCGGAGGCCAGACGGAATTTTTCTGACCGAGAGCGCAACACCTGAAACCCCGCCTTCAAGAACCGTTCCTTACCGGGGCTCCCGCCTCCCGGCGGGCTTCGCAACAGGAGGGTTGGTGCGCTCCTTCGCAGAGAATCCGGTTTGAAAATGGCTCAAAAAATATTGCTGCACATCTGCTGCGCGCCGTGCACCATCTATCCGCTGAGGATGCTGAGAGCGGAAGGGCATGATGTCTGTGGCCACTTTTACAATCCGAACATCCATCCCGCGTCCGAGTATAAAAGGCGGCTCGATACGCTCGATGGTTACGCCGGTCAGGAGAAGCTCAGGGTCATAAGGGAAGACGCGTATCCGATGGAGGAGTTCCTGCGGCAGGTCGCCTTTCGCGAGGAAGAGCGGTGCCGGCATTGTTACGGCCTGCGGCTTGCCAGGACTGCGGAGATGGCAAGAAAAGGCCGTTTCGATGCCTTCACGACCACGCTTCTCTACAGCCGCTTTCAGAGGCACGACCTCATCCGGAGCATCGGGGATGCCG